>Ga0115011_10000036_pt1 | contig 130843 bp, 117 predicted proteins | sample TroAtlMetagenome_2_FD_88705 | JGI IMG/M metagenome (GOLD analysis project Ga0115011, IMG submission 88705) | Marine eukaryotic phytoplankton communities from Atlantic Ocean - Tropical Atlantic ANT8 Metagenome | ecosystem: Environmental > Aquatic > Marine > Oceanic | place: Tropical Atlantic... | reverse complement strand
CCTTACAGGTTAGCCTCTAAGACTACCTTGTCTCCGCCACCTAGGAACATCCACAAGGAAACCCCAAGATAGGCCAGGTATCCACTGAACTCCAACAAAGAAGGGTTTCCATTGTAACCAAACAGGGCCTTTAGAAGGAGACCAAGACCGTTGTGATCATCTAGGATATGGTTCATATTCCACAGCTCACCAACAATAACTGGGAAGCGACCAGCATCTTGAAGCTCATGTATCCCATAGGCTACAAGGCCCGCGGCAAAGAATATCAACAAGAGACCTGAGTACTTAAAGAATTTAGCTATGTTCAGCTTGATGGAGCCCCTGTATAGGACGACGCCCAAGATCAGAGCTAAAGAAAGCCCTAAGACTGATCCCAATAGAACCTCCATAAAAGAAGAGTCCCTGGCCATACCTGGCATCATTAACAATGTCTCTAGCCCCTCACGGCCCACTGTAATGAAGACAATTCCACCAAGAGCACCTCTGGTCTGACCGTCGATAGCGTCGTCTACCTTGTCACGAAGGTTAGAGCCTAGATTTTTGGAGTGCCTATGCATCCAGACAATGACGTAGGATAAAATCACAGCAGCTAAAAGACAAGCTAAGCCCTCAAACAGACGCATAGTGTTCTTCTCAAGCTCACCAACTAACTGAATAATTAGAGCCCCTATGGCCGCGACAGCCAACAGCGCTGCAATTAGCCCCTTCCAAACAGTGCTTGCATGCCCAGTTCGACCTGTACGGTTCAAATAGGCCAAAATAATTCCAACAATTAATGCTGCTTCAACTCCCTCACGGAGGGTCAAAAGGAAGACAGGAACCATCTTATAATCTCCAAATGTAATAATATTCTGGAATAGATAAATGGCTATTATTGATAATAGCTTTCAATTGCAAGGCTATTGTTACCTTAGATTGCTTTTACTAATCTACAGCTACCACTGAAAGACCTGTAAAGGGGCATGGGGCTGGGCCATTTTGAAGAGATATAGCGATATCCACAGCCCTTCTCATATTCCCAGCTTTAGATTCAGACCTTGGCTGTAACCTAACCGTCTCACCCTCAAACTGAACTAGACCCAACCACTTGTCCACAAAGACTCCGTCGACATAATAGAGCATGGGGCCTACATGATCGTGAATAGGCCCTGTAGCCGATTCATGAAATTCTACATCAGTAAATGGGTGACCTCGAGCATCTAGGCTCATGTGGGCCTCTAACAGATCAGCCTCCGTTATTAAGGGGTCCCCAATAGGTGTCTCACCATCTTCTGAAGCGAATATTTCGAGCCTTCCTGGCGCTGTCAGTAGGGCGGGAATTGTAGTCAACTCATCATCAATTCCTGGAAGTGTCGCTGTATATCGAACCTCACCGGGGACAACCTCCAACACGGAGTCGCCTAACCCTACACCATCGCCGCGCTTCGCAACTAAGTCACCCCACTCCTGCTCACACTCGGTTTGAAAAGTTATCAAAACGCGCTCGCCTGTAGCACTACCTCCGAACCAGCCTGCAAGGGTTAGCGCTATCGCCGAAACAGCAAGCAGAAGACCCATTATAAAGGGTGCGAAATAGGCGTATCTCGATACTTTTAGGTTTGTATTGTTCATAGTGCAACCCACTAACATTAACTATGAGTTCAAGCGTGTTACTGACAGACATCCGAACGACAACTCCAATATAAATAGTGAGGTTTTCAGATGAGCGTAAAAGTTACCCTAATTCCTGGGGATGGGATCGGCCCAGAAGTCACAGGGGCGACCTGTCGACTACTTGACGCAGCTGGAGCTGGCATTGAATGGGAGACTGTTCAAGCAGGTGCTAGAGCTTATGAAGAGACTGGGGAACCTGTCCCACAGGCTGTTTTTGACTCAATTCGTAAGAACACTGTAGCCTTAAAGGGACCGCTCCAGACACCAAAGGGAAAGGGCTTCCGATCAGCCAACGTTACTATTCGTCAGGAACTCGAGCTATATACAGGCCTTAGACCTGTAAAGAGCCTCCCAGGTGTTGTTACACCATACCGTGACGTAGATCTGGTAGTACTAAGAGAGAACACTGAAGGGCTATACTCAGGTATAGAACACGAGGTTCTACCAGACGTCATTATATCCATGAAAGTCTCCACCAAAAAGGCCGCTACCCGACTGGCAAAGTGGGGGTTTGAATACATGCGAAACAAGGGTAGAGCCAAGATAACATGCTGTCACAAGGCCTCTGTCAGCCCACTCTCGGACGGTGCATTTGTTGAGGCCTTTAATGCCGTAGGTGCGGACTATCCTTTTGTATCTCAGGCAAACCTCCCAATCGATCAGCTCGCTATGGGGCTGGCTATGAACCCTAATCAATATGACGTAATGTTCCTTCAAAACCTAAACGGAGACATAATCTCAGACATCTGTGCAGGGCTTGTTGGAGGGCTGGGCGTTGTACCTGGTGCCAATATAGGAGACAAAATGGCAGTCTTTGAGGCTGTTCATGGGACTGCTCCAGACATAGCGGGCAAAGGTATCGCCAACCCCCTAGCTGTCATGCTCTCAAGCGTGATGATGCTAGAACACATCGGTAAACACAAGATCGCAGAAAATGTCAACAATGCCATTTTGACGGTTCTAAGTGAAGGTAAAAAGCTCACTGGCGACCTGGGTGGAAGCGCCAACACCGAGCAATTCACAGATGCCCTCATAGCAGCCCTGTAGGAGAGAACAATGACTATATCAGTAACGCTTGTAACTGAAGCACAATCAGGTGACTCCACCGCACAGGCTATCATGAGTGTCTGTAAAGAGGCTGGAGTAAAACTCTACTGGGATCGATTTGATATCTCTAATGGTGAAATCACACCAGAGCTAATCTCCAACGCAAAGCACACTGGTTTAGTTCTAATGGCGCCTATCGAGCGGGGTACGGATAAACACCCAGCATCAGTTCAACTAAGGCGAGCCCTTGGTATGTATGCTCAGGTAAGAAACATAAAGAGCTTAAAGGGGATAAACGGTCGGTTTGAAGGGGTCAACCTGAAGGTGGTCCGTGAGATATCAGAAGATCTATACACTGGTATTGAACATGAGTCGGCCGAAGGCGTCTATGAGTCAATCAAATTGACGACGAAAGCCGCTTGTGAGCGCATTGCGAAATTCGCATTCGAGGACGCGAGGTCCAGCAGAAGAAAGCGCCTGACAATTGTTCACAAATCAAACATAATGAAGCTCTCTGACGGACTGTTGTTGCGAACGGCGACCGAAATGGCCAAGAGCTACCCAGAGATCGAGACAGAAGAGGTCATAGTCGACGCTCTATGTATGAAGCTTGTAAGAGACCCATCCCAGTTTGAGGTCCTATTGTGCGGGAACCTGTTCGGAGACATTGTCTCAGACCTAGCTGCAGGGCTGGCAGGAGGACCTGCTCTGGGAGGAGCGACGAACCACGGAGACAAGGCAGTAGTTTTTGAAAATAGCCACATCCCACTAGAGAAGAGCGGGTCTATTCTACCAATGCTTATTCAGACCACAGAGATGCTAAAGCACATTGGCGAGGTGGAGGCAGCCGTCAAAATCTACGAAGCTATCGAGATGGCGCTAGAAGATGACCCTAATGCTAGTGACGACAAGTTCGCTGAGATGGTCTTGACGAAGCTATAGGCTAATACTGACGGCGCCTACGGACCCAAACCAAGCCGACCATAAGGAGCCATTCGAAACCACCCATAGGGCTAGCAGTTGCACAGCCAGATTCGCCAACATCGCTGCCATCTTCTAGATCGCTAGAGCCGCACCCACAGCCGCCAGGTATAGTTCCGTCACCAGGCCCTGGCCCTACTGTACCACCACCACTACACTCTCCGTTCTCAGTTCCTGGAGTCGCAGCACCGCAGACAGCAAAATCATCTCCGCTCATGTCAGTATCAACACCATCTGGATACCTACCAACAGACTGATCTGATTCTGGAAGCGGTGCAAACGATGTTGCGATTCCGCCAGAGTCATCTACCAATGCGTCATCATTATCGAGCCCATAGATAACGGTGTCGACTACGGTGCCTTCACAGTCCACTAGCCTAAGCCCGTCACCGTTACTACCAGCATTTCCAAGGTTTAGATCATCGGCTAGGTAGTCTATCTCGAAGACCTCTTGACCACCTAACAGAACAAGTCCACCACCCATAAGCTCAGATCCACTAGGGAAGGTGTACTGGAAGTCACCCCAAGCGGATTTTCCAACCTCTAAGGACCAGCCATCCAGTCTTACGGTCTCTCCAGAGTTGTTCATAAGCTCAACCCACTCATTACCCGTGTCAGTACCCTCTGGATCTGGCATAAACTCATTAATGACTACACTGGAAGAGGGTTCACAGACACCTGGAACGGTGAAAGGGTTCTCTCCGCCGGGAGTGCATTCCTCTGGACCCAAAGTTTGAAAATCAACGCCTGACTGGTCAGTGTCGTAACCATCTTGGATCCTGGTGATACACTCACCAGAGCCTGCCGATTCCGCTGTTGACTCTGCTACGGTCCCATTATCATCGATCCAGCCATCTTCATTTGGGGAGCCATAGACTACAGTGTCAGCTACGCTGCCATCTGGACATAGCAACCTAACCCCGTCAGTATTTGAGGCGTTCCCCATACTTATAGTTATCGCCAGGTCCACACCAAGCACATCGGCACCGCCAACAACAAGCCAACCCTCAGGTCCAACTAAGCCGCCATCTAAAAATGCCTCTGACTGCCAGGAGCTTGTTCCCCACTCTAACGACCATCCTGTAAGGTCTATAGATAAACTGTCACCATTGTAAAGCTCAACCCATTCGTTTCCAGAGTCGCTACCCTCTGGATTTGGCGCAAACTCATTAATCCTAAGGGCTGTATCACAAGCTATAAACTCACCTGAACCAGTGTCCCCTGTGTCTGTGGTTGTTGAGCCACATGAGTTCGCAGCATTTGGGGTTGAGTCAGCGTCTGTACAAAAGTCTAGAGCAGAATCATTGGTGTCGACGCCGTCATAAACTCGAGCAGTGATGTCTCCTTCACCTGGCTTAGGTGCCAATGCCGAGTCGACCGCAACCAACCCATCATCACCATTCCAGCTGTCCGAATTGTTGGTACCGTAGAGGACAGTATCTGCAACAACCCCCTCGCAATCAAGGAGCCTTATAGCATCCGCGTTACTACCTGCATTACCGAGGTCTAGCTTATCTCCATCGGTAAGAAGGTAATCAACTGAGTCTGGATGGTTTTCCTCGGCAATAACAAAGGTTCCGCCAGCCGCTATCTCGCCACTCAAGACAGCCACCTCGCCATAGCTGCTCTTACCTCGCTCTAATACCCAACCAGCCAGATCTACCGCTGCGGAGCCGTTATTGTAAAGCTCCACCCACTCAAGCAGCACTGAAGAGTCAGAACCATCTGGGTTCGCTAAGAACTCATTAATTCGCACATCTGCTGCACCAGTGCAGGTGAGCTGTCCCGTATCTGTGTTGTTTGTGCCAGTGGTACCAGTATCCGCAGATACAGTTGTTCCTGTGACAAAAAATAGTATTGCTGCTCTACCGAGGAGTGCGATGCCCCGTTTATTCATTCTCTGCTCCTATCTGGAGTGACAAAAGACTATATCCTAAGATCGAGAGATATGTGAGTTACAAACGGTTTGCTCCTTGAAAAGACGCTTACATCAACGACAATCTCAAGATCTCAATCTGCTTTTCAACCTCAGACCAGCCAGTACCACCGAGCGATTGTCGCCTTTCTGCGGCAGCTTCTGGCTCTAGCCACTCCATAACATCGGGCTCAAATGATGAGTGGTGACGCTGGATGTCAGCAAAACTCAAAATAGAGAAATTACCGCCACGCTCTTCGCACTCCCTGACAATTGAACCTGACACGTGGTGAGCTTCTCTAAAGGGCACACCTTTCTGCGACAGATAGTCTGCCAATTCAGTCGCCAACAAGAAGTCACCCTTGAGCGCATCCGTATATCTATTCTTGGCGATCTGCATTGACTCCCACATACCTGCCATAACAGAGACACAGGCTATGGTTGTATTTACCGAGTCAAACAGGGCTTCTCGATCCTCTTGGAGGTCTCTGTTGTAGGCCATGGGGAGACCCTTTGTCATAGCTAGTAAGGCGTTGAGATCACCGTAGACTCTACCTGACTTTCCCCTAATCAGCTCAGCTGCATCTGGGTTCCTCTTTTGAGGCATAATGCTTGAGCCTGTGGCATAACCTTCACCTACCTTTAGGAAGGCAAACTCGGCGCTAGAAAACGTTATGATCTCTGTGGCCATTCTTGAGAGGTTAGTCATAGCGATAGCACAAGCTGCCGCGACCTCCTGAGCGTGGTCTCTGGCTGCTACTGCGTCCATAGCATTCGGCGCTACGCTGGCGAACCCCAATAGCTTGGCGCTCAACTCTCTATCTATAGGGTGAGGTGTTCCAGCCATTGCACCTGCACCAAGAGGAGAGCGGTCTACGCGAGACAAGGCGCTCAAGACACGCTCCCTGTCTCGAGAGATAGCCCATGCGTGGGCCATTAGCAGATGGCCTAACCAGATCGGTTGACCACGCTGAAGGTGAGTAAAACCTGGCATTAGGGTACGCCCGTCGGCCTCTGCTCTATCGCAGAGTACTGAGATCAAGCGCTTAAGGTTTGACTCTAAAATCAACAGGCGTCTCTTGGTCCATAGGCGCATGTCTGTTGCTACCTGATCGTTCCTGGAGCGTGCAGTGTGGAGCTTACCCGCCAAGTCACCTACTATATCTCCGAGGTGAGTCTCGACTGCCATATGGATATCCTCATGTGCTATCTGAGGGACCCACTCACCATTAGAGATATCACTGCGAACTATCTCTAGACCACGCACCAACTCCTTAGCCTCTTCGTCGGTAATTAGGCCCACTGCACCCAACATAGTCGCGTGAGCTATAGAGCCGTCTATGTCCTCATCGAGCATCTGAAGATCAATACCAATAGACTCCGAGAAGATCTGCATCTCCTCTGCTGGGCCACCACTAAACCGACCATCCCACAACGCCATAGCTTCTCTCCAAGTTCAATCTAGACCCACTACTTAATAGGTGGGTGTCCCTCTGCACGTCTAACCTGCGCAACGGTCTTGTATGACAGCCCAAATAGCTCCATAAATCCCGTAGCTGTAGACCTGTCAAATGTGTCGCCATCGTGGTAGGTCGCTAAGTTTCCATCGTACAGAGAATACCTAGACTTCCGACCAGTTATTCTGGCCAGACCAGCTGATATACGAACTCTAACCTCACCTGTTACCGTACGTTGAGACTCAACAACAAAGGCCTGTAACGCCTCGCGCAATGGGCCGAACCACGCTCCGTCATAAACTAAATTCGCAAAATCCTGAGATAACTTTCGCTTATAAGCGAACGTGGGACGATCAAGGCATAGACGCTCTAGCTCAGTGTGAGCCATATGAAGAACAACTGCAGCTGGCCCCTCGTAGATCTCACGGCTCTTTAGACCAACGACCCTGTTCTCTACCATGTCGATTCGGCCCACCCCATAACTACCGCCTAGCTTGTTCAGGAAATCTAGGATCTCAATACCTGTCATCGCATTTCCATCGATTGAGACTGGTATTCCCTGTTCAAAACCGATCACCAGTTCAACTGATCCTCGCGGAGCGTGAGAGGGGTCTTTTGTCATCATCCAAGCATCTGCAGGGGGCTCATTCCAGAGCTCTTCCATCTCTCCGCACTCGATAGCACAACCCCAGATGTTCTGGTCGATTGAATATGGCTTGTCGAGAGTTACTGGGATCGGGATGTTTCGCTCTTGGGCGTAAAGCACCTCGGCGTCTCGAGTTGTTAGCTCCCAGTCACGAAGTGGGGCTATTATCTTAAGATGTGGAGCTAGTGAGCGAATAGCCACCTCGAATCTAACCTGATCATTACCTTTCGCAGTACACCCATGGGCGATAGCATCAGCACCCTCTTTAATCGCAACCTCTACCAACCTCTGTGCCAACAAAGGACGCCCCAAGGCAGTGTGTAGGGGGTACATGCCCTCATAAATTGCAGAGGCCTGGAGTGCTGGCCAGACAAACTCATTTATAAACCGCTCACGAAGGTCATCGACATATGCCGAGACAGCACCAGTACGAAGACCTTTGGCCTTGACCGCCTCCAAATCTTCACCTTGGCCGAGATCTCCAGTATAGGTAACTATCTCTGCGTTTCCATAATTCTCTGAAAGCCAGGGGATCATGACTGATGTGTCCAATCCTCCAGAATATGCTGCTACGATTTTCATCTTTTCTCCCTGTAAAAACTGTATCCCTAACGAATTAGGGCCTCTATTTTAGAAACTAATGACTCTATTAAATCTGGTTCTGAGGGCGCTACAAACACCGTGTCATCACCTGCGACGGTACCCATTATCAGCTGCTCATCCATACCATCTAAGTAGGCGGCGACACCTTGAGCCCTACCTACAAGTGTTCGAACAACAATCATATGACCATTGTGAGACACCTCCAAAATCTCCATACCAACGACGTTGCCTAAAGCGAGCGCATACTCAGCGCTGTCATCCAATTCGTACCTGCCGCTTTTTCTGGCTACGCACAGAGCCTTAAGATCACGAGAGAGGGTTGCCTGAGTGGTGGAAATACCCGCACCAGCCATGAGAGCCAACAGCTCATCCTGAGATGATATTTCATGCCCTCGAATAAGCTGTTTTATCAATTGCTGTCTGGCTTCACGACCTGTCATGGCCTGTATATACATATATATGAATATTTATGCAAACATATACAGGCAAAAACTAATGATGCCATATACGATCTCTAGCATCTACATAAAAACAGGGGTGAATAAGATTTAAAAAGACACCCCCACTCAATCAGGGCCCATTATTCGTGGCCTCATATTGGTTCCCGAGAAGGTATGGGCCAATTTTTGCAGACGCGCTAAAGCGCGTGCAAGAAGCCGCGACAAGAACCAAGTCTATTTTGAGAGGTCCACCTCCCAACTAATCTCACTAAACTCAGAGATCATAAGGCTCGCCCCAGAATTAGAGTTGGCGTTGTATGTGCCTACCCAAATATCGTACTGCCCCTCCATAGGCTCATCTATGGTTATCGCTGGGTCGGTTCCAGACGTATCATCATTACAGACCCACTCACCGTCAGGCATATTTACGAACAGGACTGTGTCTTCCATAGAGGTCACATAGAAAGATAATGGAAAATTCTCTGCGCCCTCATATTTAGAGTAATGTAAACGTGAGTCTGGGGCAGAAGTCAATACGTACCCCTGACAACCAGCAATAGAAACACGCGTGTCACCACCTGCCACTACATCCATAATGTGGGGATCTGGCTCAAAACCCAATTCCAAGCTTACTTCACCGTATGTAGGATCTGAAGAATAATCCATAACAGACTCATCTGATGATTGACCACCCATCCCATGTTCTTCACCACTTGGGATCGACTCTCCATTACACTCTGCGACATTGCCAACCCACTCATAGTCCTGCGGGTCTAACGCCAATGCCGTTGAGTATAGATCACAAGCCTCTTCTTCACGGCCCATCGACATCAACAAATCACCGTAGTCGCCGAGCCACTCGTCATCTTCTTGATGATAGGGCAATTCAGCCTCATAGTTAGCTAAAATTGATGCACTACCTGCCGCTATTAGATCTTCTAAGCTCTCACCCGTGATGGTAGATATTTTTGAATGCCACTCTCCGTCTTGAGGATCCAATAGCATGGCGTGCCTGTAGGCATTCAAAGCGGCGTCAGTATCACCGATCTCGCTATAATGGTCTCCTAGGTCACCCCACAGCTCATCGTTCTCAGGGTTTTCCAAGACTCGGCGCTCAATCTCAACGAACCAGCCCAATTCAACCAATGTTTCGATACCATCCTCAGCACACGCTACATCTACTCCTCTTGAGATTACCCCACTAAAGACTGAATGAGCCTCCTCATACTGGCCAGAAAAAGCATAAGCCTGACCTAGGTCACACCATGAGTCTACATCTCCAGGGGCAGATAACGCTGCCCGCTGCGCTTCAATAACCACAGCCGAATTGACGCGTGCAGCCGTACAGCCAACTGTTAACATTAAGGGGATTATGGCTGAGGCTGTGATTGTAAGTCTGTTCATGTTGTAGTCCTTCATTGTGTGGTTGAGATAACGACTTTGGGTTGCTGTGATTCCAGAAATGCTAACACACGAGAGTAATCAAAACCTCCATTTCATGTAAAGATCGGCGGAAGATTGCCCTCTATCTCCTGTAGATAGCTCTGCCTGTATCCTTTTAGAGATTAGCCATTCCAGAGTTATTTCTGAGATATTGTCCCCAGCAACAGCCGTATAATCCTTAGTTATTGTGACAAATAGATCACTGCCCAAATCCCAACCAACACTCAGTGAACTAATTGACTCTCCCTCACTTTCAACCTCGATAGTATCGACCATACTAGACATCTGTACGAGGTTTGATGCAGTTCCCGCCATCACACCAAGGGCTGTACCTACAAGATTGAGGCCTGCCCCACCCTCACTCTGAGTAAGGCTAGACACTGGTCTACCCAACAACAATATGGAGGCCATATCAGTGTCGCTCCACCCATCTGACGAGCTGAAAGCCAAACCCATCTGGCGAGGCTGACCCGCTATATCCACTACAATGTCTCCGTATTCCCTGTTGGTGTGAGTAGCCGATATGTCTAGATCTGGCTCCGAGAGGCCACCTCCCGTAAACCGAACTGAACCGTCATCGACCGCGAAGTCCTTACCAAAGACCTTTGTGTTCCCACGGATAACAAGCAACTCCCCGACAACATCAAGCCCCCCTGAACGAACCACCTCGCCTGTATCATCGTTAGAGGAGACAGTGACTGGAGAGTAATCGACCTGTAGATCGCCGTCTAGTCGACCATCTAGACCTACGGTTGACACTGCTGAGGTCACGGAACCAAACGTATCATTCAGGGGCATAGACACGTCTACCCATGTATTCTGTGCGAGATCAACGCCGAGAGACATGCTCCAGCCATCAAAGAACAGAGGCTCATCTAAGGCAACGGCTGTTAGCTCCGTTCCTGCCCTGTGCAACACAATTGAGCTAGATAGCGCCACATCTGAACTAGTGAGCCAATCAGAGCTAGTTAGAATATACCTCCCCTCATCAACAACAAACTCACCGACCACATTTGCCGAATCTACAGGGCCCTCTATTGAGAGGTGCCCAGTTGTGCGCAGGGTCTTTTTAGGGGTCTCACTCAACGAGAGGCTATCACAGATAAAGCCACCAGCGAGCCCACCTTCATAGGAATACTCCAGAGAACCCTGAAAACTCCCGTTTGAGTCGAAAAGATCGCCGCCTATTTCATCGATCTTTTCAGACTCACCAGAGAACCTAGTAAGGTCCATCCCAGACTCAGTGAGTACCGCATCAACCCTAAGCTCAGAAAAAGCCACGCCCAGGTTAGGCATATTAAGTGCTCCTCTGGGTATAGAGACAGCAACCCGTGGCTCTGGCGATGACAAAGCCCCTCGGACCTGACCGTTTATACTAATGTTACCAACAACATCTTGCATATTGGGGACTATTCCCGTCAAAATATCTAGGGGTAACTCTGGTCCATCGATCTCTAATTCAAGCCCCCCAGTATCCAGACCCCCATAAGGAACAGAGCCCGTAACGATCAAACTACCTAGACCTACCGAGCTAAACATACTTAAATCATAATGGTCCTCGGTTGGTACCAAAGAGAACACTGCGCTTGGGATCTGAGCTTGACCAAAGCTACCGTCAGACAGGCTAACCCCGATAACAGCCCTTGGCTCAGAGGCTCCACCAACGACACTTATTGAGCCAGACACCAACCCCTCGAAAGACTCTGGTAGAGGGGCGAAACCCCTCAACAGGTCCATCGATACACCCATAGGGGCCAAACCTATCTCGAAGCTGTCAACCCACTCAGCAGCAGAAGGAAAGTCGACGTCATCACCAGCAAGTGATGCCAAGGCATCACTCAATGCTGTACCAATAGACCCCCTTAGGTCAAACAGATGAATACCCCCTGTTCGGCCACCTCCGACCATACTTACCTGTGATTCCTCTAACCCTAGCCCGAGATCAACCCTAAACTGTCGGTTATCTGAACCAAGCCTCCAGGCCAAACCAGCATTTATTTCACCCAAAGGCTCCCTAAGCGTACCCTCCAGAGATATTGAGGCTGACGACCTGCCTTCAGGCAGGGAGACAAGCGCTGGTACTCCTTCTCGCCAATGTGCGTTGCTCACTGGGGCTAGTACACCGTCCAAAGATAAAGGACCGTTCCAATCAACATCAGCCCCTCCCATTGAGAGCTTAATAGGCAGACTACCACTGAGGTTTGCCAGAGAATTTCCGCCCCTTATAATCTCTGCTGACCACCCAAAAACCTCGCCTTCCGTTCTAAGGGAGAGTTGACAATCAAGGCCTGTGACTGTGTCTGGAAGGTTCAGATCAACAGCGTTTAGATCGGCCTCTACTCTAAGGGCATCACTCCTGCCCCCTAGACTTAAGTCACCAGAAATCAAGCCATCATACCCAGATTGATCTATCCATGGCTCAATCCAATCTAGGGGAAACTGAGCCAAGTGCAGGTTTGCGCTGATCGGACCATTATTCGACCCAGTCGCCTCTAGCCTTACCGCCCCACCACGATCTGATACCAATTCTAAGCCTCTAATCGCCAGAGACTCTCCACCCCTTCGAATTACAGCTGATCCTGTAGTTGTCCAGCTAGGCTGATCTTCCAACCCAACACTCAGCTCCCTTAATTCAAATTCTGAGAAACCCCTGTCTGAGACTAGATCTAGGGAAATCTCATTATTAGCCTCTCCTAAAATGGAGCCTGTAAATCTAAAGGTATCTCTTAAATCAAACCTAAGAGTTCCACTTGGCCATACCTGAGTAAGACCATTGATTAGCGTCATGTCTAATCGACCATGGACTGAATCTCCACTACCAGCTACCCTGCCAGTAATCCAGCTCACCAGAAAGTCACCTGAAGAGAGGCTGTCAGCTGATACTGTGCTAGACCACTCAAGGGATTCAGCCTTCTCTACGCTCCATTGGAGCTCGATTAAATCTACCGCTGCCGCACCAGCATTCAGATTAGAGACAAGACTCTCGCCAGAGACAGTGAAATCACCACCGCGCATTGATGCGCTTAATGGGCCCGTTAGACTGCTGAATCTAGCTGACGGATTAGAGAAGTTGCTAACATTAACCGAACCATCCCAGTCAACCTCTACGCCCTCTTCTTCCAAGCTCACGAAAAGGTGGCCATTTGCAGCAGCAAAGCCACCCAGCCCATAGACACCAAACTGATTAAGTCTTCTCAAATTGGCATCAGTCAGCTCCATATTCAGCTCTGCGCCACTATCACTAAGAACACCACTAGCAGATAGAGAGGTGATTGGAGAGACCACCCGTAATTCATCAATGATCAACTCCTCGCCATCAAAACTACCGACCAGTGATGCCGAGGGGATCTCCAACCCCCAAATTATTGAGTCCTCTAGATCGATATCTATCTCTGGTGAGAGCATACCCGCTAGAGAATCGCTGTTTAACCGAACCTCTCCTGAGAGAACTAACGGCTCTGTCAAGATCGGACTAATAGCTGTGAGGTCTAGACCTCTTGGTACGAAAGATAGAGTGTTGCTATTACTCGACATCTCAGCAGCGACTGTTAGCTCACCAGTGCCGTGCAATAGGTTTCCATCAAAAGCTGCTACACCGCTATCTTGGGCGCCCGCCAAGGTTGCCACGACATTACCCACAAGCGGCACCTCAGCTAGCTCCCCCAAGGCCTCAAGGTCTAACTCTACCTCGGAGAGGCTTAGGCTCCAGCTCTCTTCACCATTTATGGCTGGCGAGTAACTTCCTGAGCCAACAACTCTACTACCCAAGCCAGACAGATCAAGCTGGGCACCTGTCTCAACTGGAGATGAATATATACTGGCTACAAAATTAGCCTGATTCCCATCAATAGTCGCCTGTCCTGAGAGCTCTGGAATTTGTGTAACTCCATCCAGCACGTGTACAGCCGCAACCAAACCCAGTTCGATCATATGCTCTACTGGCTCGTCGTCACCACTCGCGAGCTCTCGGTAACGAATGGTAGCGCCTGCAACCTCAATCTCGTTCACAACTATCTCGAGACCAGACTGCTCTGAATCAGCGCTATCATCACCAATGAAAATCTTCGTCAGCGAATTGACCCCATCTTCATCAACCTCGATATCTAGACCTAAACCAGAAACAGTTAAAGCATTTATAGAAAGCCTATCTCGTATAAGTGCCCACGGATTGATATCAATCAATAGCTCGTCCAAACTGATTAATTCAGCGCCGTCAGCGCCAACAAGCTCCAAACCACCTAGCTCAAGCTGGCTGATACCAGTAATGGATAAACTACCCAGCTTTCCCGCACCCGCCTCCATCGATTGATTGATTGCTTGCTCAACCTTAGTGCGCACATACTCCTCACCAAAAGATGAGCCGAGCCAAAGGACACCCGTTAGGCCAAATACAATCGTCGTCAGAAGGGCATAAAGTGGGTAACGATAGCGACGTTTTAGATTGATCAAAACGCCTCCGAAATGCCGATATGCAGGGCAAATCTTGGCTCAGAGTTGAACGCTGGCGTGTCCAAAAGTCTCTGGGCATAATCAAACCTAAGGGGCCCTACTGGGGTCTCAAATCTTAACCCAAGACCTAGCGAGGGCTCTAACTCAGACAGGTCCACCTCTCCGACATCGCTCCAAACCATACCAGCGTCACCAAACAAGACGGCATCAAACCCCCAGATTGCTGGTACTCTAAGCTGGATGTTACCCTCCAGCCTTACATCACCACCTATACCAACACACTCTCCACTGTCACAAACCAGAGGGCCGAGGTGATCAGTGGTCCAACCACGCACAGATGTGGAGCCACCAGAACGGAAACGCTCTGGGTAAGGAACATCACTCAAGTCACCGCTTCCCCAGGGCAGCGCTATAGCACCAGCCAATCTTCCAGAGAGGGTTCCCGCTATCGAGCGTACTGGGCGATAATGGCGGACATCTGCCGTAGCAGACGCAAACCTGTAGCCAGTTGCTATCCCAGCCTCAGTCAATTTGACCTCTATAAGATCACCGCGCCTAGTGGTTAAAGGGTTGTCTCGACTGTCCCAGAGGAAAGTCTGAACAAGCGCAGATATTCTATAGTCACCTGAGCTATCACCATCGGGCAAGATCAACGATTCGTCGAAGTCACCCTGCCACCGCTCGAGGCGCCAGCCAACCGTTGTGGTCAATCGACTCCAAAATTCTCGACTCAAAGATGGCATTACCTGCCATCTAAAAAATTGGCTAGCCTGCTCAACCCCGCGCTCTAGCTCCAGCTCTTGAGTAAAAGACCACCTCGTTCCAAAAACCAACGGAGCGGTCACAGAGATATCTCCAAAGGCAAAAGGCGCCCCTGAGCCTATGTTCTTAAGGCTGCTTATACTCAATGATGACAGGTTCGCGAACGTCTTATATCCAAGCTCTGCCTCCACATCCAAACGCCACAACTTGTGCATCAGGTTGGTGTCCGTATACCTTGAACTCAAACGCCCGTCCTGCTCCCCCGACTCTAAACCCAACCCTACCCCTAGCTTTAGCTGCCTAGAGGCGGCAGGGGTCAACTCAACGCGCACTGGGACCACATTGCTGTCAAGTGATATCTCTGGAAGTACACGCACCATAGAGAATGTTCCCAGCGCAAATATTCTTGCCTGAGTATCCGCTAGTGCGCTCGGCCTATATGGCTCGCCAGCCAAAATGGTAACGTCGTTTTCGATGATCTCTATAGGAACCTGTGACGCACCCAGCACCTCTACCTCACCAAACACTGAAGGCTCATCAACACCAGTTACCACATAAGACAGATCTACAGCCGCCTCATCTGGGTATGCGTCGACTCGGCCGACTACATTAGCTCGAGCAAAGCCGCGATCTTGAAGCATACTGGTTGTCTCAGCTATAGCTAATTCATGAAGCGCCAGCTCGAAGACCTCTCCATCTGTCTGCGCTATTGTTGATCTTGCTTTGGACTCCAAGACTGGATGCATCGATAGGCCACTAAAAGAGACATCTCTAACAAAACTTGGTTCGCCAGATCTTATATGTCCTACAATCTGGACAATATCTGGTGTTCCGTCATCCTTAGGTCTAACTGTGACGATATCCCAGCCGAGAAACTCAGCGTCGAAGTAGCCCCGATGAGCATACCAGACCTCTATCCTCATACCGTCGTCAACTAACAGGCCACGATCTAGTAAGGATTTCTCAATCCACCAGGTAAAGTAAGCGCCGAAAGGGCTCTGCTTTTGAAGCATCGAATTTCGAATATGAAAGTTCGAGCTTCCATCTATCCAACGAACAGTAGAGTCCTCAACCTCGAACCTTATTGAGCTAACTGAGGGTTCTGGTTCGGACGTGCGAAGACAGCCAACGAGTGAAACCGCGAGAATTATTGAAAACATCAAACTTAGTCGCGACTTCAAAAACAACCACCCGTTTGGGATCAACACATAGTTCAGTAACTACACTCTACTATGTCTTGATTGACAGTTCTACTCTGACTCGATATCTGACGCGGCGTAGCGGGTCTGTCCCGAAAATTACAATCGGGTTAGACCCGATAACACTAACAACTCTCACATCGGAATTTCATCATGGCTAAAAAGAACGCAAAAGGGCGCGTCATCGTACACCTTGAGTGCACAACCTGTAGAACATCTGGCAAACCAGGTGTCTCTCGCTATTCAACAACAAAGAACAAGCGCTCAACTCCAGGCCGTCTTGAGTTCAAGAAATACTGTCGTTATGAGCACAAGCACACACTTCATCGCGAGATCAAGTAGTCTTAGTCTCAGCATAACGACCTTAAAACAGCCCGACTGACCTTATTGGTTAGCGGGCTGTTTTAGTTTTTGCCCACCCTAGCTTCGGAACTCAAACCAGCCAGCTTGGCGCAATAGACAAAAAACCGGCGAGTTCGACTCAAGAAACTGAGTGAACTCGCCGGCTAGAAAGGTGGCCCGACGATGGCGAGGGCCGGGCCAGTGCAGCAAACGATTGCTCTTATAGTCTCACCTGAAGGGATTCAGGTAGGGTAAGGACAGAGCCCTTACCCTTGGAGAGTAGACTATGAACAACCGCTGGTAGCGCCGCAGTTGAGACATTTGTAGCAAGAACCAGACCTAACCATCAGGCTACTGCATACGTGACAAGGGGGAGCGTCTGCTTGTGAAACAAACACTGTTCGCTCATTTACACCTCCAGCCTGGTGAGTGTTCGCAGTAGCAGCTGGCGCTGACTTCGGCTCAACAGGAGCTGTGTTAAAAGGTTTCAAGGTCTCCGATATGTCACGCTTCTGGAAGGTGAGGTCCAACCACCTAAAGATGTAATCCATAATGGACTTGGCGATTGGGATATCAGGGTTACCAGTGAAGCCAGATGGCTCGAAACGGGCGTGAGAGAACTTGTCACACAACACCTGAAGTGGCACTCCGTACTGAAGCGCCATTGAAACAGATGTCGCGAACGCGTCCATCAAACCAGACACGACTGAGCCCTCTTTAGCCATTACCAGGAAGATCTCTCCAGGCATTCCATCTTCGTAAAGGCCAACTGTGATGTAACCATCATGATTATCGATCGAGAACTTGTGAGTCACAGCCTGGCGTGTACCAGGTAGCTTTCTCCTTATCGGGCGATACTCAATAATGCGCTCGACCTCTTTAGCCTCTACCTTCACGTCGGCGTTATGAGCTGCCTCAGAGGTGTTGAGAGGCTGTGTTCTCTTGCAACCATCACGATATATAGCGACTGCCTTAAGTCCTAGTTGCCAAGACTTGATGTAACAGTCACTGATCTCAGCGGGGGTTGCACTGTGCGGCATATTTACAGTCTTAGATATCGCACCTGATAGGAACGGCTGAACCGCACCCATCATCTCGATATGACCCATTGGCATGATTGAGCGCTCACCCTTTGCTGCTTTGAAAGCGCAATCGAAGACTGGTAGGTGCTCGGCCCTAAGATGTGGCGCACCTTCAATTGTCTCCTCTTTGTTGAGGTAAGTTAGGATCTCATCCTTTTGATCGTCAGTGTAACCAAGTTCACTTAGGGCAAAAGGAACCGTCTGGTTTACGATTTTGATCATACCGCCGCCGACAAGCTTCTTATACTTGATCAGTGCAATATCTGGCTCAATACCAGTAGTGTCACAGTCCATCATGAAACCAATTGTCCCAGTCGGAGCCAACACGGTCGCTTGTGCGTTGCGGTATCCATACTCGCGGCCTAGCCTCAAGCACTCATCCCAGGTAGTTTCAGCAGAATCCAGGAGCGCCTTAGGTGTTAGCTCCTTGTTCAATTGAAACGCTGCTGCGTGGTGCTTCTCTGCAACGTTTTGCATTGAGTTCTTATTGGCCTCATAGCCCTCAAATGGACCTTTTACACTCGCGATGCGAGCTGACTGAGCGTAAGCCTCACCGTGCATTATGGCTGTAATACCAGCTGCATATGCTCGCCCTTCGGCTGAATCATAGGCTAAACCCTTTGACATAAGGAGAGCCCCTAAGTTGGCGTAACCTAGACCTAACGGACGATACTTGTGTGAGTTCACAGTTATTGCCTCTGTTGGGTAAGAGGCCCGGCTCACCATTATCTCCTGTGCAGTGATCGCGAGACTAGCTGCAACCTTGAACTTATTGAAGTCAAAGCCACCATCATCCATGCGGAACTTTAGGAGATTCAAAGACGCCAAGTTACAAGCTGAGTCACTTAGAAACATGTACTCAGAGCAAGGGTTTGAAGCGATAATACGTTCCGTATCGAGGCATGTGTGCCAGTCGTTAATGGTTGTATCAAACTGCATACCAGGATCACCACAAAGCCAAGTGGCCTCTGCAATATTAGCCATTATGTCGCGGGCCTTGTGAGTCTCCACGACCTCGCCATTAGTGCGAGTAGTAGTAGCCCACTCGCCACCCTTAACTACAGCCTGCATAAACTCATCTGTCACACGTACTGAGTGGTTTGCATTCTGGTAGTAGACTGAGTCATAAGCACCACCAGGAACATTGAAGCCACCGTCATAACCCGCGTCAATAAGGGCCCATGCCTTCTGCTCTTCAACTGATTTACAGTTGATAAACTCTAAGACATCTGGGTGATCGGCGTCGAGGATAACCATTTTGGCCGCTCGTCTGGTTTTGCCTCCAGATTTGATTACGCCCGCGAAAGCGTCGAAACCCTTCATGAATGACACTGGACCTGAGGCTGTACCACCTCCACGTAGAAGCTCTTTAGATGATCGAATAACCGAAAGGTTACTGCCTGCCCCAGAGCCCCACTTGAAGAGCATCCCCTCTGTCTTAGCGAGCCCTAGAATAGACTCCATTGTGTCATCTACAGAGTTTATAAAACAAGCTGAACACTGTGGGTGCTCTTCAGCTCCAAGGTTGAACCATACTGGAGAGTTGAACGCTAGGTGCTGATGAAGACACAACCAGGTGAGTTCATCACGGAATGTAGCCGCATCTGTATCAGTCGCGAAATATCCATCTTCTCGCCCCCAAGCTGAGACAGTGTCCACGACCCGACCGATAAGCTGACGAATAGAAGTCTCTCTCTCTGGAGTACCTACATGACCACGGAAGTACTTGGAAACGACAACACTTGTTGATGTAACTGACCAATCAGCAGGGACTTCAACGTCTCTCTGCTCAAAAACCTTTGCTCCATTTGGTGAGCCGATTACAGCGTCTCGGAGCTCCCATGTCACAGTATTATACGGGTCTACACCAGCTTCTGTGAATACGCGTTCAAAACTTACACCGTTGTTCTTGGTTTTGACGCCTTTGATGGTTTTTCTTTTTGTTTTACTCTTGGTGGCTGCTTGGTGGGTAGTTGATTCCACAGATATCTCTCCTGCTCTCTATATACTTTTTCGTTTCGTTATTTTATTCGCGGCAAATTAGGTACGTCGCTCGGACTCACTCCCCACCAATCTGCTCTATTTCGCTACCCAGATAAGAGAGGCCCATATACGCGGGAACCAAACATTCTCTGAACAACATGTCTCTGATACTTCTGTTCACCTGTGTGGGTCAAGGCAAAAAACACAAGATGTAGTGGTTTTGTTATCCATAACCCACAAGATGTAGTATGTTGTGGATAATGTTGATAACTATTGATTGTGGTCATAAACACCCGAAACCACGACTATTTCTGTCGGGCTTTGTTGTTTACAAGTCAACGGAATAAGCCTCTGTTACACACTAAAAAAATATTTTTTTGTTCGAATTCATTTTTTTCAAAGGATATCCTTAGGGAGAACCTATGAATAAATTATCGGCGCGCGGGTGATGGCAAAATGAGGTGAGGGCTGAGGTTTGGCTGTATGAAAAACGAGGATAAAACAGGATTATAGGAAATACCCTAAATATAAGCCCCGAAGTGTGGGGTGAGACTAGGCTTCGTTTGGCGCTGCGTAGCCCTATGGGTAAGTCACATAGGCTTAGAATCCTACGATGTTTCAACAGCGTTAACGACGAGGAGCTAGTGGAGAGGTTTTGGAGCGACGGTAGCCCTGGCGTGCGAAGACATATAGCTAGATTGCTCGGAAGGTGTGAAGCACCATTTGCTCGGAATCATATAGAGAGAATGCTCTCTACCGAAGTAGTGTCTATAGTAATGACGGAGCTCTACAGCTCTGCTACTAAGCTAAGCTTAACGGACCTAGCGATGGAGACCATCACAGAACACACTGAGCGAACATTAACAACATCGACTGGAGTAAGGGTCCCTGCCAGGGTCACAGGGACAACCAAAAACGATATCTTAGACCTCTGCACAAATCCGACCTTCTCTCTAGCATCTACCTTTTCACCAGTTCAGCACTCTGACAACCTATTGCACGGTGTCCCATCAAAGGGCATCGAAGGAGACCCCATTAATGTTCACAGTGTGGTTAGGGCTCTCGCCACAATAGAGGCCGCTCCAGGTGTGGGCTTCGCCCTTAGACGAGTCTCAGCAAAGGCCCTTGGAAGATTCGGTGTTCCACGGACATCAAGACATCTTCTAAAGGCACTAAAAAAAGAGGAATTAGAGCATGAAGGAAGGCCAGGGGCTGGAATGGGAATACAGTACCCAGTCAGGATGGACATCATTCACTCCTTAGGCGAACTTCAATCTCACGATGCTGTACCAGCACTATTAAAACTTCTGGATGCAAGACAGTCGAGCCCAAAGGGTGGGCTACACGTTCCAGCAATGGACGCACTCTGCAAGATACTGAAAAACGATTCAAACACCGCTACCACCAAACGCACCACAGCTCTCATAGAAAAATTAGCGATGAGCGACCATAAGGCATCCGCAATTAATGCGGTTGGTGTTTTGAAAGGGGCTAAAATCAACCGTTCACTGACACGGCTGTCTGCCGAGGAAAGCGAGGCCGGACGGTTAGCAAGGGATCTACTAGAAGATAATTAGGGCGCACTACTCCTCAAGGGCGTCCCTCCCTGCTCAGCAGTAAAACCGTTACTGAGCGCTGGATCCACCCGAGACATTCCAGCACGATAAATTCTAACCAAGTAATCGTCCGTAACATTACGAGCGCGAGAAATTTTATTCACGAATGTAAGTTGAATATCTCCAGTAGAGCTAAAGTCAGCAACTGGATTAGATAACAAGCCTGCTGGGGTGAAAACAATAGAGTCAGTACACGAACAATCACTCGGTCCAGTTATGTTCCCAGACGTGTAATCAAGAGATACGTGACGTTGGGGGTTATTACCTGTTGATGAGATATCAACACTTGTCGAAGATATCTCTGTCCACACAGTTGATCCCATAGTCTTGTTCCCTAACTCCTGAACCCAAGCCCCCTGGTTAGCGGTGCCCGCAGTTCCAGCCGAGATATCAAAGTTTGTGATCCTGAGGCGTGACTGGAGGTTGTTCATGACGGCCTGCATTCGGGCTGCTTGAGCAGCAGCCGCGAACTCCTGCGCAACACCTCTTGTCCTAAAGCGAGGAAGCAACTCTCGGGCTTTCCACATACCCAATGCAGACAAAATTCCAATAATAGCGATAACTATAAGCATCTCTATCAATGTGAAGCCCATTCGCTTTTGTTTTGGTCTCATACAGAACATATACACCAAATTGTTAGCTTATACACGAAGAAGTATAAACCCTTTACCTTGCTTATTTGACTGGGACGGGGTAGATCGCGGCGGTTCAAAGCTGGGAATTCTCCCTATTTTGAGCTGCATTAGAGCCCACGGATACTCCTATCCAAACCCCTCTAATGTGAAACTCGCACCAAAGGAGCGTGTAATATGGCACGTTATCGTGGACCACGACTTAGAAAATGTCGTGCAGTGGGCGCGGTGCTTCCAGGATTAACAACTACTGGAACACTAGAGCGACCATACCCCCCAGGCGTACATGGCCAAAACCGTAGAAGTAAACCTTCTGAGTACAAGATCCGCCTTATTGAGAAGCAAAAGCTTCGCTGGCACTTCGGAGTACTTGAGAAGCAATTTATCCGCTACGTAAAAGAGGCCTCTCGTCGTAAAGGACCAACAGGTCAAAACCTCGCTGTAATCTTGGAGAGCCGACTCGACAATGTCGTGTGGCGCCTAGGTTTCGCAGCTACAATTCCTGCAGCTCGTCAGCTCGTGGTTCATCAGCATATTCTTGTTGATGGCAAGCGCGTTGATCGCCCATCCTACCTTCTTAAGGCAGGCCAGGTGATCTCGATTCGTGAGAAATCACGTAGCAAGGAATTCATCCAAACAGCACTAGGCTTGGCTGCTACCCGCACTCGCCCACAGTACCTTGAGATGGATCCAGCTAAAGCTGAGGGAACCATGGTCGCTACTCCAGTAGCGGAAGACCTCCCAATGCCTGTAAACCTTCAGGCGATTGTTGAGTTCTACTCACAGACTGTCTAACATTTAGATAGTCATCGCTTCGACGACGGCTCGAACTCTCTCTACATCGAGGGGCGCTTCGAGATCACCGTTTTCGTGCAAAACGCTCCCCACGATCGCTCCAGCGACGTGGGGAGCGTAGTTTTTGGCATTATCAGGTGTTACGCCACTACCCACCCAAACTCTCGCTGTTGGCACAGCTGCTGATAGCGCTTTTATCTCATCTACAGAGGCCTCTGCACCTGTGGCGCAACCAGTTATGATCAGAGCGGAAGCGCCCCCTCGTAGGTGAGCGTCTTTACCGTTCTGAATTAGGTTGGCCTCCCCTAAAGGCGACGCGTGTTTCACCAAGATATCTGCTGCGATACCAACCCCTGGGCAGACTCTGTTCCTATACAGCAGTGTCCCTCTGGCGTCTCCTTCGATCAAACCCTGATCGGTGACCATGGCACCAACGTAAACATTGACCCTTATAAAAGATGCGCCTACCGCAGCAGCTATTCCTAGTGCCGACCTAGCATCATTTCTCAAAACATTGATACCAACTATCAGAGAGTCACCGACCTCCCTCTTCACTGCCTCGGCCACTACTGACATACAGGCGACAACATGAGGCTCCACAGAGCCCTTACTAAATGGCGCATCGCCCAGGTTCTCAATAATCACGCCCTTGGCACCACCCTTTAACAGAGCTTTAGCGTCTCTAACTGCACCATAAACTAAGCGCTCAATACTAACCCCTTTCCTAGGTGCACCAGGTAAAGGGGGCAAGTGAATCACCCCAATGACAGGCCTAGTAATTGAAAAAATGGACATCTTTTAACTCCACGGGCGCTGCACTTGGGACCACATATCGAACTTGTCGCATTACATTTTATCATACCAATTTGCGCTGTAGGGAAAACTAAAAGGTTACCCAAAGAGATCCAGCTGCTTGGTTACTATAGGTGGGGCCAACAATTTTACCAACTCACGAGAGCTGTTAGGGGTTAGCAACAGCAGCTCTCCTGGAGCCACCAACGCTAAGGCCAACCTAGCAACGGATGTATCACACCCGACAACCGCCTTCACTTTGCTCAGGCTTGTGCCGATTTTTGCCAAAGACGATGCCGCACGAACTCCAACATCTCCACCTATAGGTGAGACGGGGATAACATCTACACCGCCCATCCTACCAGAGACCACCAATGAGACTCTATCGTCTATAGTCGATTCCACACCTCTATTAAACAGATCGACAACCCTACCCTTACGATCTGAACTTCGTCGAATATGACCTACAAGCCTCCCCACAGAGCGCCAACGATCACTACTGCAGCTAGCCCCACTGGGTTCAGCTACAAGACCTGATGTTGTTATCCGACCTAGTCGGGGGCATCCATGACCCCATGGCGTCATAACACAATAGTCTCCCACACGAGCCTGACCGTGCACCAACAACATATCGCCCGAAACCACTGTTACAAGGCCACCGCCAGGGCCAGGGATTGAAGCGGATCCCTCAGAGATCCTATAACCACTGACCACACTGTCCTGAAAGATCATGTCTCCACAACTTTTTAGCCGAAAAACCGCGGGGGTAGGCTTTGGATTAAACGCTAACATATTTTCGCTCCAAATAGACTGTTTGTTGGGCATCGAGCCATACTGGCAAGAGTCTAAAATGACTAAACACAGTATACTGAACAAACGTCCTTATTGTAGACCAAAAAATGTCCGCACCTAATTTATTCTCTATCGCAGTCCCTCCTAAAACTACAAAAACTGCATGCCTTATCGCCTATTGGTAGCTTGGGGAAGTCAGACTCCTCTGCTTGGTTGTCTGGGGTCGTTAGCAATTTCATCTCTCCAGCAGAGCGTTTGACCGTCGCCACAGCCTCAGCCAACATCTCCTCGGAGATCTTATGAGTGACAAACTGATTTTCTCTCAGATCTACATGTACCATCTTGAGTTTATCTGCTGGAACACCCAAAATATCGCGAGCGTAGAGTCCGTAAATTCCAAGTTGGCGAGCGACAACACCCCCGTCATGTCGCTTTCCTGTCTTCCAATCAATGATAACCAACCCGCCAGCACCATCATCCATGAGAGCATCTAACCTCACATATACAGGGTACCCGCCCAACTGCTCTAAATGCAGTATCTCAACCTCCCTAAGCCTCTCTGGAACATGAAACATCCTGCAAAATATAGGATTTATATAGAGGTTTCTCACCTGCCGCTCAATTTCTTCTAGAGTTGGCCCCCAGTCTAACTCTTTTCCTTCACCGTAATAGTGCTCCTGAAAACCGCAATTCCTCTTGGGGTCTCGAAAATTATGGCCACCCTCTGAAGACTGTATGTCCCTGTTGGCTCTCATTAGTACTCGATCAACCATGTCATCGCAGTCTATGAAATCACCCTTGCCCAGAGCTACCAGCGCCCATTCAGCAGCATCGTGGACACAATTTCCCAACCACATTGGTTTTGTAGTCAGTTTCTTTTGGACATAAAGAGACCTCTTTCGAGGCTCAGAATCCCTGAACCATCCATCCCAGTAACCATAATAATTTAGCCAATACTTTCTTTTACACTGCTCAAAAGTCCCCCTACGAGACCAGCTCCAAGAAAATTTGTTCTTAAAGTCACCCATCTCAATCACCTCTGCCAACATATCCTAAGCCACATTTGACCCTTACGGGCATAGTTTTGTAGTAATTGGGCGTGGGCGTGATATTTTGCTGGCTACATAGAGAACAAGTGAAATAGGATCTCATCATGAAACTAAAATTGACCACTACTCAACTGATCACTGGAGCGCTGCTACTCCAAACAGGCGCACTACTCGGCTCAGCGATATTTCCTGACGCCTCGGCTGAAGAGACTAGGTCAGAGAGCCGGTTCGGATCCTTTTCTTCGAGTAGCAGTTTTGAAAACCTCTCAACTCCTACAATACAACCACAGGCAGAGGCTAGCCCAAATGACCTCATCTGTAAGCACTTTTCTCTAGACGAAGACGACATTAACGGCTCAGACGGAGCTCAATTCGAGACCGCAAATATGGACAGCACCATAGGCCAATGGGCTCACCCGCTAGAGCAAGAGGGGTGGGAGGCATTCTCAACAGACTTCGAAATTGGATCTACGATATCTGGTCGCCCTATGTGGTGGGTTCAGGTGTGCATGGCAAGAGAGCAAAGCGACTCCCTATAAACAGGACGCACTATCTTGAAGGCGCTAACCAAGCTTATCCCAGGGAGTGTCCTATCCCTTTCAATAATAGCTCTAATAATATCCGTATTTGTTAGCCTAAGACTGCTAGACGGGATCCCTCATGTAAGTGACGAGGTTGTCTACCTTCTTCAATCGAAACTTTTTGCTAGTGGGCTGAGGTTTGGACCCGAAGGCGACAACGCGGGTATGTTGCTGTATCCCTTCTTAGAGGTAACACCACGATACTTCGGAGCCTTTCCAGCGGGCTGGCCAGCCTTACTAAGCTTAGGGACTATTGCAGGTTTTCCCTGGCTGGTAAATCCACTGATCGGGGCTTCACTCCCGATACTAACCTGGCTCCTTGCAAAGGAGTTTTTATCCGAAAACACAGCCAAGTTATCTGCAGCCGTCATGGCCTTATCACCAGGGGTTCTGATTTTATCCAGCTCACACATGTCGCAGACGTCTGTCTTAGCAGCCCTTCTTTTTGCGGTAGTAGTTATATCTAGAAATAGAGACTCATGGTTGATATGGGGACTAGCTGGGCTCGCCCTTGGATATGTAGAAAATGCTCGACCATATGACGCTATACTTTTAGGAGCGCCACTTTACCTAATAGCAATATACACTCTCGCTAAAGGGCGCGATTGGCTGATCAAGATAGTAAGCCTTACAGTCCCAATAATAGCTGGAGGAGCACTACTTCTATATGACAACTATCTGACCACTGGCTCTCCTTTAATATTTCCAATAAACCAATGGTTTGACGCTTGGGTTTCGGACATGCCAGCCTCACCTGGATGCAACAGGCTAGGCTTCGGAGATGATGTGGGCTGCTTTGCAACTCTTGGAAGCTTAGGCCACACACCTGCCAAGGCCCTACAGATAGCCAGCGATACCGCCGTCAGGCTAGACTCTCTCCTACTGGGCCCCCCTTTGGGTCTCGCTATAGCCCTTATTGGGCTTGTATCGCTAAGAGGAAGAACACTGTTTCTAGCTCTAGCCACACTATTGATTTGTGTTGGAGGTTACTCACTCTACTGGAGCCCTGGAATAGCCTATGGGGCTCGTCTATGGCACAACACATACATAGTCCTCCCCATGCTTGTAGCTGTTGGTCTTGAGTCGGTTCGATCAAAAACAAGTTTCAAAGCTTCCGCTTCCTGGCTGATAATTATATTTACTGTTGGTTTTGGGGCCCCAGGAAGACTGAGTGAACTCGGTAACGACTACTGGTGCGTAAACGGAGACATAGGTGAAGCGCTAGATACAAGGGGTATAAACACGGGCGTCTTATTTCTAGAGGGTGGCCCCCAACTCCAAACAGGTTGGCCAGAGCTCGGAGTGGAGGAATTCATCTGCGACCCACTAATTTCATCATCTAATGGGTTCTATCTAGACGATCCCAATGGTGAAGGTCTTCTCGTAAGGCATGCTTTACCTAATATAGAGCAGACTAGAGCATACCTGGCGGCCTTGCACCCAGAATCAGAGGCTTGGTTGATCAAAAGTCCCGGTCAAACTGACGCTTCACAACTGTATCAACTGACAGATAACGGTTGGGAATTGAGTAAGTATTAAGAGCTTAGATAACACCAAAGCATCTAATCCAGATACAATGGTCATGCCCAAGCAGGTAAAGGCAGACAAGGAAAAATGCCAAGCTCCATAAAATCATTCATTCATAGGTTCACAGGTCTTGCTAACCCTGCGTGGTTACTAAGAATAGGCACAATTGATCAGCCTGCGCTGGTAAAGAGAGGTGAGCGAGGCGTAATCTTGTCATACGAGAGACGCTTCGGATCTGTTCGGGGAGGAGTTCCTGTAGAGCGAAGCACCCATTGCGACTACAGCAACGCTACAATCACAGGCGCAAAACTTAGTGGGCACCTTGTATTAAGCTGCTTCTTCGGAACAAGGCTTGAGCGCCCATCAGCAGCCAAGGGTTCAGAGATCACATCATGTGACTTCAAAGATTCAATCATAATCGACGGCTCTTTAGAGGAGAGCACAATTAATGGCTGCTCCTTCGCTCAGGCCTCTATTAAACACACCAAAATAGGACGCATGGCGCTCTGTGATGTATCGCACTCAAACCTATCAAACATAAAGATCAAGGAAGCGCTGGCTTGTGACTTCTCTGGAGCCATCCTCACTAACTGCGACCTAAGTAATGCCGACCTCTCTGGCTCTAACTTTACAGGAGCAGTTTTTGAAAACACTAATTTATCTGGAGCAATAGTCGCCGGCGTCAACTTTTCTGGATCGTCAGGATTAGAGACACCAACTGTTGAGTCACTAATCTTACGGGGAGCTACACTTCACAACCCTATTGTCTGGAATACACTTAAGAAAATGTTTCCAAAAGCGGACACTATAAATCTTAACAGGCTCGCAGGCATAACAAATATAGCCTTATTCTTTATACTTATATCGAGCCTAATTCTTATTGGTATTCAAGCTTTTTCAATGGACCCAACTGAGCCAAACCCAGTGACTATAGACCTATCTAGAGGTGAGATAACGGAGAGCTCAGAGACACCTCGCCAGCGCACCCTCGATACACTTCGATTAATTCGGACTTCGGTTCAAGAAGCTCACAACACTATGGTGTCAAACGGAGGAGATCCTGATTCTTGGCCAAAAATCACCGACCTATCTAATGGTCATTTTGATCTAGACGGTTCTGGCGAGGGTGAATCTCGCGAGGTACTTATACCAAACGGTATTCCTTCGAATCCGATAACATCTAGCAGCGATGTTATAGCTAATTGTGATACACAGCCAACCCAAGACACTCTAAACATACACAAAGGATGGCTCTACTGTGAGCAAACAGGTGAACTCTTCGCCTGCGCTGGCAGCTCTGGTGAGGCCACTATTGATTGGTAAGATTGAATTGAAATCGTATAAAGCCCTATGTCGTACAGCCTATCTGCTCCCAATCCTCTCACTTGGATTAGGAGGATGCGGAGGAGAAGTGCCTACCGCATGGGCCCTAAACTACGGAACCATTTCAAATGTCGACGGTGCGATAGAGGGTGTTCATGTATGGACCTTCTTCGACGAAAACTGGGACCTATCAGATAGCAGCTATGTCTGCGCTGTTGTGCAAACCATAGAAGGCACTGTAGATGAGGATGTCGCGAATTGCCCTGGGGCTACAAGATCTTTCGAATGGGATTTAACTACTGTCACAAGTGACTGTCCGCCTGCCTTAGCTAACGACCCTTTTCTAGATAATGGAATAACTGGCGGATGTATAGGAGAGGTACCCGACATACTGATCGACGAGGTTCCCCACGCAGAAGCGACAGAGGGCTGGTACATCTTGGACGAGGCTGGCAGCATAATTCCTCACGGTTTCACCTACCCTGAAACTTTAGACTTTGACGAAACGGGCTCCGATGAGCCATGGGGTGATGGAGAACCTCACACACTTTCTCCAGCCTGGGTATGGGCACTATAGCGAAAGCCGCCACCAGATGATAAGATCTATGTGATTCAAGTTGGGCAGGAAACCGACTGGAGATATCATGAAAAACTCGCTTAAATCGATCACAAGCGTGTATGTTTCGGCCCTCTTGTGTACTGGGTGCTCAACAAACGAAACTAGAGCGCCAAATGTTGGCGATGACACATCGGCTTTCACGATTACAAACGATACATCTTACGAAGTTGTAGATACAGAGGTCGTAAATTCAGCTGCCTGGTTCAGTCTTGATGCTACCGTAACCCTTGAAGAGGGGAAGATAACATCAACAACATTAACTATGTCTACCTACGCAGAGGAACACCAAGAAATTTTATGTGTAGACTCATTGGAGGTTTTGGACTTTAACCAATTAAATCCACCATATGAGAGCATTGAACTATGGTGGTCGGTCGACTGGGAACCCTCCAAAATTAGCTGTACCTCACCCTCTAGAATGCCATCAAACCTTATTATAGGAATGGGAGATTTTCACGACGATCTAGACCCTTACCTGTCACTATACGAAATAAGTGATGCCGATGGTGGGGCCTACATATCATTTGGAGAGTTAGATGAAAGTGGTGACGAGAGAGTCTACGTATACGGGTACATCACTCAATCAGATTTAGACGGAACCACCCAAGTAACCCCTGACGATGAGACAGGTGATCAAGACGACAGCACCAGCGGCACTAATGGGCTTTGGGAGGTACACGGACTGTTCCTGTTTCCTCTTGCAGAGACTGAAGAGTCATCAGAGTGACATGAAATAGCCCGATTACAACCTCTCTAAATTTGATAATCGAGACTCAGATCTTGGCCCTGTGGGGTTGAGATCCCGATATTGTTGCCAAGCAGATCTAGTAGTTACGAAGTTGTCTCCAAAATCCATAAAAAAACGACCCCTCTCTACTAATGTGTATGCTGATTCTGCTCCTCTCTCTAGAGCTACTCTGAACATATAGCTGGACTTTCGGTCATACCCCACCTTGTCCCATACCCAACCCAGATCAGTCAACACTACTGGATCTTCTGGTGCCAAGGCGTATGCACGGTCTGCAACCCCCGACTGCTCAACGCCAAACCTCGCCGCCCTGGCTAAGCCTCGTGCACCGAGAAACTCATTAATTACTCCACCTCGGTCCAGTAGATCTTCTGATGCGGCCAAAAGCGCCTCTCCGTCTCTCTCACCTATAGATGTTAAATATACGCGGTATTCACCAAGCGACGAGACACCTGAGGGATCGATTCCCTGCTCAAAGGTAAGCCAACCAGTCAAGACGGGATTTAGCCGATAATTCTGACCTGGAGACCCGTCTCTGGTTATCCAGCGTGTAGCTTCATCAACATGGTCCAATTCAAATTGTGACAGAGCAAGGCCAAGCTGGCAGTCAAAACTAGCCGGCATAAGCTCTAAACAGTTTGTGAAGTCACCCTCTGCTCTAGCTACGTCCCCTTGACCAAGCCGGCGAACTCCCTTTAAAAACCTAGCCATACGGTTGTCTGGATCTATCCCTAGCGCCCTATCAACGGCTTGGTCGATCACCTCTTCTTCTCCAGCCAAGTTTGCGAACCACAACAGACTCTGGGAAGAGATGCGGTTTGGCGCACGACGTAAAACCGCGTCAAGACGGTCATCGTCTATAGGCCGAGCTGAAGTAGCTATCTCCATAATGCTCGCTTGGTTTGAATTTGGTGCTACCTGAGCCAACTCCCGAGCCACATCTTCAACACAACCCATATCACCAACGATACTACAGACTTCCCCTAAAGATGAAAGGTACCTAATAGAATTAGGGGCGAGCTCGGTCGCGGATGTCGCAAATATACGTGCTGCCTCTAGGTTGTTAGCCTGTAACATTGTTAAACTACGAAGGTGTTTCACCTCTGCCCACCCAGTCTGCTCGAGACCCTCCAGTTCAGAACTTAGACCCTCATAATCACCCACAATAAAAGCAAATTCCGCCAAAGCTAGACTGTATTCAAATGAGTCGGAGAGGTCGTCCTCCAGCGCCAAGAGCCTCTCTCGGATAATATTGGCAGACGTATCAACTGTGCCCGCTTCATTCCAGCGGAGCATATCTAAGATAACCAATCCAAGCTCATTCCTTCTAGTTGAATCAAAACCAGAAAACACTCTTCTCTCAAAATTATCTGAGGTGACTTGCCAGTTGGGCTCAACACCTGATACAGCGACCAGTATCTCCGTCACCACAGCCCCAGCTGCTGCCTTCTGTTTCTTGTTTGAGGCATACAGAACAAACACTACACAAGCGACGGCCACCACTAGAGTGAATCGCAACATCTTATTAACAGATAAGCCTCCATTCACTGGTGCAGGCTTTCGCTTTTTAGGCTTACTCTTGGGTGTACGAACCTCTGGCGGAGCCTTCTTTGGCTTAGAGGCCAAAGGAGCAGGCTTGGGTTTGGGTGGTCGTGGGCTCTCCTGGACTTCTGAAGCTTCTGGCTCTTTAGCTATTACGGCACGATCTGGATTACCTGGCTCAACAACCTTCATTGGCTGGTAATCTGGTAATGATTTAGAATGAGTTAAATTGGCCTGCTGTTCATTGGTCAACACAATTAGGTCGGCATCTTCACCCTCAAGTAACTCCTCAAACCCTAAGCCAGAATCATCCAACTCAAAGTCAGTAAATTCGTCTCCTAGTTTAGATGCTAACCCCTCTCTATTGGGAGAGGAACCTGCAGCGGCTTGGTCTTGGCTAACGACAACCATTACTCGGGTGTCCTCGAAACTGTTCTCCCAACTGTCATCTAAGCCTGGGCCCGCAGTCTGCTCAGTCGTCTCTGGTGCCTCATCATCTAACAAACTAGACATACTGGTAACTTTCGTTGACTCAGCGACGCCATCCTCTTCATCATCTATATCTACCGTTCTGAACAGCGAGGGAAATGATGGGTCAGCTGAGTCATAGGACTCTTCTGAACCTACTGCTACCGTTACCTCACTGGTCCGCTCGATGGCTAGATCATTGAGATTAATAACGCTGGAGTCAGCCAAAGGAACGGTCCCTGTAATTTCACTGGCCATCTCCAAAAGTGACTTGTTCTCATTATCAAAACCAGAGTCCAAACCCCAAATCAGATCTTCTGCCCGAGAAACAAGGTCACCACCGCCTTGCCTTATCCTTTCCAGAACACTCCTCGCCCGAAGGTGAGCACCTGTTGCCAAAAGGCACTCAGCTAGCTCCATTCGCTCCTTATCTGTTCCACCACGCTCAATGTCTCTTGAGTTTGCTGGGGGAGCTATTGCAGAAGCTTGGGATCTCAAGAAGAGATCATCAACCACGTCTGGGTAACCACCTACCGAAACTAGGGGTTTCAGTATTTTCTCTGCACGAGCTGGCCAGCCTCTTTCTATGAACATCTCAGAGGTGAGACACAATATCTCACAATCATCAGGAGTGCGCTCAGACAGATCACGTAACCGAGCCCACGCCCTGTCCATGAGCTTTAGATCTAGTAACGCTCGAACCTCATAGATTAATATATCGGATGGTACAGACTCAGTAGCGCACCACTGCTCAACAAGAGCGACCAGGCCTCTACTATCTCCAATACGAACTAACTCCTCACTCGCCTGCTGAAGCAACAGGCGAGCTTCTCTGTCAAGTATATGAAGAGTGGAATCTTTACTCAAAGGCGCTCGCGTATAACTTTCTCAAATGCTGGGCAAACATCAAATAGGTCTCCAACAATACCATAGGTGGCGTGCTGGAAAATAGGAGCCTCAGGATCCTTGTTAATAGCAACAATTACCTTAGAGGTTCGCATACCAGCTAAGTGCTGAATAGCCCCCGAGATACCACAAGCTATGTACAGAGATGGGTTTACAACTTTTCCAGTCTGTCCAACCTGTGACGTGTGACCTGCATATCCAGCATCCACAGCAGCTCTTGAAGCTCCAGGTGTAGCTCCCATAGCTTCGGCTAAAGTACCGATGACGTCATCATAGGCCTCTTTACTCTTTAGAGAACGTCCGCCTGATACGATCCTATCAGCCTCAGTTAAGTCAACTACAGATGAGCTACTTGCTACGGTCTCGACATGTGAAGCGTAGTTACCGCTTACTGAGAGACTTATCGCCTCATGAGCGGCTGTTCCTCCAGTTGCTTCTGCCTGACCAAAAGAGTTTGGACGAACCGTTACTAGCGCCATTGAAGAGGAGACTTTAGCTCCCGAGAACGCCTTTCCTCCATAAACAGGACGAGAGGCCACAATAGATCCACCCTCAACAGACAGGTCTGTCGCCTCAGTGATCATTCCCGCCCCAAGACGTGCCGAGAGACGAGGAAAGAAATCACGTGTCGATGCAGAAGCTGGTGCCAATACAACGGCAGGGTCAACCTTTGCTATTACGGCTGCAACTGCATCTGCCCATGCCCCTGTTGTGTAGGAGCCGAAGCCATCGCCTGAGACAGTATAGACTGTTGATGCTCCAAAGTTTCCAAGCCCTCCTGCGGAGTCTGCCCCAACCATTACAGCTGTCACACCGCCACCGAGTTCCCCAGCTAGCTCACTGGCCTTGCCCAAAAGTTCTGACGCTGTCTTCTTCGGGGTGCCGCTGTCATGCTCACAAAAAACCAATATTCCTGATGCCATTTCTATCTCTCCTAAAGTACTTTTGCTTCTTCACGAAGCAGACGGAATAGCTCAGCAGCCTGAGAGGATGCGTCACCTTCAATAATATGACCACTAGGGCGCTCTGGTGGCGGCGCCATAGAGAACTCCTGAGTTACAGCAGCGCTAGCGCCTACAGATGAGGGATCAACCCCTAAATCGGCTGCACCCCACACATCTATCTTTTTGCGCTTTGCCATCATAATTCCACGCAAAGAGGCGAACCTTGGGGTATTCAACCCCTTATCGCAACTAATGACAGCTGGTAAAGTAGCTCTTACTACATCAGTATTCCCGCTACCCGATGCCCTTCTTCCTTCCAAAACATCGCCATTTAATTCCATGGCGTGAACTGATGTAATTTGCTGCCAACCCAACAGCTCTGCAACCATGGGAGGTACCTGTGATGAGTCGCTGTCTACCGCCTGTTTTCCACATAAAACCAGACCGACATCTGCCTTCTTCATTGCCGCAGACAAGATACGAGAGACACCTAAAGCATCCGAGCCGACAAAAGCTGGATCAAATAGACGTACTGCACTACCAGCACCCCTAGCTAAACCGTCCTTAATTCTTGCTTCGCAATCTTCATCACCAACAGAGAAAATAATAACGTCACTAGCCTGTCCGGCCTCTTTCATTAATAACGCTGCCTCTAAAGCAAATTCATCGTAGGGGTTTACCTCCCACTTTACATCTGCACCCAAGACGACATCTGTCCCCTCTGGGTTAATTTTTATTCTGGTGTCAGTAGCTGGCACCTGCTTCAAGCAAACTCCAATCTTCACGATACTCTCCTAAAATATTCAATTTATTAATATTCGAACCTAAAAAAACTTATTCAATCAGCCTTTAAACCGCGCACAAATGTTTCCGCTATTTGATTAGCCGCAACAGCTAGATCTATCTTGCGACGCCGAGCCAATACCCACTGCATACCCAATTCATCCAACGCACCAAACAACGCCCACATCTGCATAAATGGATCTACTTCACTGCGAATTGATCCACTGCTCTGGCCAGCTTTTATCACATCGCCCAGTAACCCAAGATAATCCCAGAGCTTCGATGGACGATAGTCCTTTAAAAACTTGTTTGAGAGCCGGAGTTCCACCTGTAGGACCTCGGCAACGGATCTGTTCTTTTGCACTTGGTCAAAATGAAAGGATACAAAAGCTCGGATCTTTTCAAGAGGGCAATCAAACTTGCTGAGCTCTTTCTTTGCTCCATCTACTAAGAGGGTCATTGAGTCCTCGAAGATAGACAGGAGTAGATCATCCTTATTCTTGTAGTAAAGGTAGATGGTGCCGTCTGCAACGCCTGCTCGCTTGGAGATGTCAGAAACACGCGCCTGGTGAAAGCCCTTTTCTGCGAACACCTCCACAGCGGCTTCTGAGATCAGAGTCCGCTTGTCTGGCCTACCATTCTCAACACTCATAGCTTTAGCTTCGTCCGTTCTTGTCTAGCCAAGCTGAAACTTGAGCTACGATATCGTTGTTTTCGACATTTTCCCAGTCTGCGACAAATCTGGCATTGCCTATGTCAGTCAGAGGGTGAGCGAACATCTTCTTCAACACAGCAAAAGGTACAGTTGCTACATCGGCGCCAGCAAGGGCAGCTTGGGTAACATGAAGAGTATGCCTGCAAGACGCAGCCAAAATCTCAGTTTCAATATCAGGGAAGCAAGAATAGATATCTGCTATCTCCTCAATGAGGTTCATCCCGTTGTAAGAAAGATCATCTAGGCGGCCGATAAAAGGAGAGACATATGTTGCCCCTGCTCGGCCCGCCATAAGGGCTTGTGCTGCTGAGAAGCATAGGGTTACATTCACCCTGATTCCCTCACTCGATAGAACCGAGCAGGCCTTTATGCCCTCAATGGTCAATGGTACCTTTATAACTACATTAGGGTGTACACGAGCAAGAAGGCGACCCTGCTTGAGCATCTCCTCACAGCTATCGCCCACTGTCTCAGCAGAGACTGGACCATCTACAATCTCACAAATCTCAGCGATGGCCTCTACAAAGTCTCTACCCTCTTTCGCAATAATTGATGGGTTCGTAGTACAACCAGCGATTACGCCCCAAGAGCAGGCCTCGCGAATATCATCGATGTTAGCTGTATCGATAAAAAACTTCATGACAATTGCTCCAAATAACTACCGATTGAGGTTTATCCTCGTCGGAAACCTTTCATAACCCTAACGGGTGGTTGGGCAAGCACTCCAAACAGAGATGGAGCGACCATTTTTTCCGCCACGTCGCAGTATCTTTCTCTCTCCCCTGAAACAGATTGGGGCAACAAGTCTAACAGTGGGAAAACAGCAAATGAACGACTGTTCAGTTCTGAGTGAGGTATAGACAGACTCTTTTCAAAATAATCATCGCCGTTACTCCACAAAATATCGAGATCCAAACGGCGATCACCCCATCTTTTTGACGGCCTTCGACCCGCTTTTACCTCAATTTCTTTACACAGATTTAGAAGAGTTTGAGGATCTCTCGACCATTGAATAAGGATGGCGGCATTTAAGAAGTTGCCGCGAGCAGCTCCTCCTGAGGGTGGGGTTTGATAGACTTTACTTACGGATACTAAACGTACGTCTGGGTTGGCAGATAATAATCTAACGCCCAGATCTAGCGACAGCGCACGATCACCCAGGCTAGAGCCCAAACCCACTGCATACAGGGTCACAGGCCACGACCTATCAGCATACTGCGTTCGTAATTAACCTCTAAACGAATTCGATTGGCGGCTACTCGCTCTGAATAGATCTCCCCGTTCAAATCGATAACCCAACCATCCCCATAAGGATCCTCGGGGAGCTTCTCTATCAATTCGGCATCTACCAAAGCAGAAATTGATAAAGGCGCCCTATTGAACCTTAAATAATACTCATCAAGAGCCTCATTAAGGCGTTCTGCCCTATCATCGTGGACCAATTGGTCTAGGTGACGGCGTATACTCTCAATCAAATTTGGATCAGTTGTATTCTCTAGTTGATCCAATAAAAAGCGGATACCTACAGCACGAGCCTGTTCCTTGGCATACATCGCCATTGCTGCGCCTCCATACCAAATAGGAGCCCCATCTACCTGTGAGGCCGCTGTAGCCCAAGCAAACGCCTCCTCGGGGTCTTCAAGGTATAGGTGATAATTCATGGCTACTGAAAACTTCATAAAGTAGTCATCTGGGAAAACCTCGCTTCCAGCGATGAAAACCCTATTTGAAGACTCTACATCACCAAGTACCTTTAGCATTAGGCCACCATAGGAATAGAGTGTGTGCCAGTCGGGATCTAGAGTTGTCGCTGCCCCGATCATCCCACCAAGCCATTCTGTCCACCTTGGATCTGACTCATCGTCCCAGTGACTTCCAAACATAAGCACAGAACGCACCCATATTAGGTCAGACAAGAGGATGTCATACCCCATAGCAGCCACCTGAAGTGCCTCGCCAGAGGGTAAGACTTGAAATGCCTCCTCAACCTGAAGGTCCCTTCTTGCGGGGTCAGCCAACAATTGACCTTGATGAGCAGAGTAGGCGCCCGCCACACATATAAACCCTAAGATGAACTTCAAAATCGCACCATGACCTATTCGGAATCACCTGGCCCCTGTTCATCTCCAACATGACCTGCTAGGCAATAACTAGCCACCCCATCTTCACCCCAAAATCCAGTTAATTCACTTCCTGAAGCCGCCAAAAGGCCCCTTACAGCGTTGTCATATTCAACCGAATTGGCCTGCTCTCCACTTAGACGACAAAATACATCTGGTCGCTGCATAATCAAGGCATATGCTCCCTCAACGATGACCCCTCTTCCCATGGGGTCCCCTTGTGCTTGTGACATGTACCTAGCGACATCCTCCCAAAGTCCATTTTGAGCTAAAACAGAAACTAGTAGACCATAAAACTCCTCACTTTTCTCTGGCTCTGGGCACCCCTGCTCTAAAGCGTAGCGCCCATTCTCTAGTGCAACTTGTAGGCGACCCTGTCGAAGAGGGATCCGTATAACGTTGGTGCATACGCTTCTATAGGGTCGTTCATCATCGAGTGAACGTAGAAATAGAGCTTCAGCATCTTTGAAAAACTGTGAGCTCATTGTATTGAGTTGCTGAGCCTCTTGTGGGCTTTCGGAGACCAACGCTGACCTTTCTAGGTCCCAAGCTCTACGGTTCAACATATGACCATACCCAGCCTGGGTGTATGGCGATGGGTCCGTCTCAAGTGCCGACTCCCAAAGATAGGTCTCATCTGCCCAGTCTGGTATCCTAGCACCTACTTGATATAAATAAACAGGGAGTAGGGATAGTGCCCATAAAGATCGACTACCCTTTGGTAAAGCTGAGGCTACTGCCACACACAGACCAACCATTGGAAGATACATGTACCTCTCTCCAAGCTGACCCTTGGACGCTATAGCCAGTAATGATGGGGCAAAAGTTACAATAGCAAACCCAACCCCCACAATAGCTAAGCCGCGGCCTCGCCGAAAAGCCCAGGCCAAGAAAAGAAAGAACACTATAAAACCAAACCAAAGTGATTCGAGCGGCAACTCTAAATATTCGATGGTCCTTCCACTAGATAGTGGCCAAGGCAAGAATAAGAGACCACTATACAAGCCGACTACATGGTGCCAGCGTTCCAACAATATCCCTACACCCTCACCCAACCCCAAGTTTGCAGCAGAAACGTTAGCGTTGCTCCTCAAGACGAACCACACAAGCAAGGCTAAACCTATGGCGACATAGCGCCATACGTTACGAGGCCTACCCCAGCGCCAAAAATCCAGGCCTATCAACATTACCAAACAAAACAGACCGCTCTCTTTGGTCAACAATGACGCGAGCACTAGGCTGAAGCCTAATGCGATCCTGCGCCTTGTCGGCGACTCTGGAAAGAGAGCCAAGACCCCGCCCAAGAGTAATGCAGCACCCATAGGATCATTCCTAGATGCAATCCATATCACCGCCTCTGACTGTAAAGGGTGAAGAGCAAATATTGATGTGGCTACTAAGGCGGGTAGTGGCTCAACAAGTAGCCGCAACAGACTAAAGAGCAGAGTTATAGCGGCGAGGTGCCAGAGTAACGACTGGAGGTGATGACCTGGCGCTGAGGCCTCCCAAAGAAGGTTATCAACGGCCAAACTAAAGAGCATTAGAGGTCGGTAGTAACCCGTCTCCCAGCCCTCAGCGCCTGCACCAGCCCATAGGTCAGAAGAAAACCACAACCAGATGTTGGAAAAGCTACCCGTCGTCCTGTTCTGCAAGACAAGAGGGACGTCATCCCATACAAAACCAGCCATAAGCGCGCCAGAATAGACTGCTAAAGTCGACACGACAACAGCCAAAAACAAGCGGCTAGCCAGGTGTTTACTATCCATTATTAACGATCATAAAATCAACAGTTACCAAAAAAACAGAAGAGCGGATGGCCACAATATAGCCACCCGCTCTATCTATTATGCCAACGTCACCGAAGGCATCACAACAAACTTACTCTAATAAGTGTCGTTGTTGTTAGCAAAGGCAGTGTTTATTGACTTTGTAGCTGTATATGTCGCAACAACACCGTCAGCATCAACATCACAGATACCTGTTACAACAAAGTCTCCACCAGGAGTTCCTGATGATGGAGCTGTGGTTGTTACAGCGTAACGACCACGAACATCACCGTCTGGCTGCCAGCCGAGTGTCTGGAAAGAGCTGTTTCCACCTTGCCATTGTGCTGGCTTCTTATCAGGTGAAGATGTTGGGTGAGAAGTCGCTGTCAAGAACACGTTGTACTCAGCATCGTAAGCCATCTCTACATCTTTAATAGCTTTTACGTTACTTGGTATCTCTGCTCTCTTGGCACGATACTGCATTTCAACAAAGTTAGGGATAGCGATAGCGGCAAGAATACCGATAATCGCAACTACAATCATCAACTCTACTAGGGTAAAACCCCTTTTAAGTTTATTCAGCATGGAAGCCTCCGTTGGCCTTTAGGTAGGTGAATCATTTCATCGAACTCCACCAGAACCGGCAAGAGAACACTCGAGATCTCGCAAATTCCGTGCCGCTTGTAAACCCCTGTATTTGTGTTTTTTCAAAAAAAGGCTGACAAATATCGGCACGATCATAGTGACAATATTTGTCACATGTGACAAATATTGTCTAACAGGGTATCCATGCCTATTGACACCTGTCTCTAAATATCCGTATTTACGAGCTTTAAACAAGATGGCCCCGTCAGAGTCACCTGAGGTCATTTACGTCCCAAATTAGTAGTGTTCCCTTAAAGCAAAACTAAAAAAAATTAAAAAACTCGTCATATTCTAAGAAAAAACCAAACAGATGGAAGGTGCTTTTTGCGCGATATGTAGAAAAAACCAGCCTAATTGACAATTAAAACCTAAAGTATTCCCTCTACAAACTATGGGTTTGAATCGACTTCATCCATTCCATACTTGGCTAGTCTATACCTGAACGACCTAAAGCTCATACCTAAGAGTCTGGCCGCCTCAGTCTTACGCCCTCCTGTTCTGTCTAGAGCCTGCTGCAGGTATGCTCGCTCCATATCCAACAACATTCTATCCAGACGAACCCCCTCGTCTGGAAGTAAGCCCATAGAGCTGCCTGTTTGCCCCTCTGGTCCATCCAATTTTATAGATTGAATGTTTCGAGGAAGGCTATCCATTGTGATCTGTTCACCATCAGATAACGCTACCGCTCCTTCAATCACATTCCTGAGCTCCCGAACATTACCTGGCCAACTATAGTTACCCAGTGCCTCAAAGACATCTGGCGCAATGCTAGCTATTCTCTTCCTATGTTCCTCACTAAACTCCCGTACAAAATGTGCTGCTAGTAATGGAATATCACCAATTCGCTCCCTCAGGGGAGGGAGATCTATCCTGATCACATTCAGTCGATAGTAGAGGTCCTCTCTAAACCTACCCTCTGCGACCTCAACATCGAGCTCTTTGTTTGAAGCTGCAACGACGCGAATATCAACAGCTATTTCTCCTCCACCGCCTAATGGAGAGATCTTACGTTCTGCGAGAGCCCTCAAAACCTTAACTTGTGTCTGAGGCGGCATGTCACCTATTTCATCAAGAAACAACGTTCCGCCAGAAGCTACCTGGAAATACCCAGGCTTGTCTCTATCAGCACCAGTAAATGCTCCTTTTCGATAACCAAATAGTTCGGATTCAATCAAATTTTCTGGAATTGCCCCGCAGTTAACAGCTACAAAAGGTCCTTTTCTCCGCATACCTGAATAGTGAATCGACTGTGCCACCAACTCTTTACCTGTCCCACTCTCACCGTAAACTAGGCAATTGATCCTGGTGTCCTTGACTCTGCTTATGAGGCTATAAACATCTATCATAGCCGATGATGATCCCACTAGGTTCTCGAACCAATACTTCTGATTTAGCTCTCGCCTTAGCTCTACGTTCTCCTTACTCAACATCGAACTGCTTAGCGTACGCTCTAGGTTGAGTAAAAGCTCCTCGTTATCGAAAGGCTTCAGGATGTAGTCCGAAGCGCCCTCTTTCATAGCCTCTACCGCCGAAGCAGTAGTGCCATAGCCTGTGATCAAAATAACTGGGACGTGTACAGCCCAAGAGGAACCACTAGTGCGCAGGGATCTCATTAAAGCCAAGCCGTCGAGGTTGGGGAGGTTTAGATCCGACAAGATCAGATCATACTCGTTGAGCTTGATCTTTACTAGCGCTGCCTCTGCACTTACTGCGATATCAACCTCGTAGCCGTTACGAGTCAACAAAAGATTTAGTATCTGTCGCATAGACAGTTCATCGTCTACGACTAGAATCCGTGCTTTTTTGTTCACGACTCAACCCTCGCTGATTTCTGTACAACCGAATGACTCTGGCCGCCTACCATTGGTAACCAAACAGCGAACGTTGTACCAGAACTTGGCTCTGACTGAACCCAAACCTCTCCTCCATGCTCTCGTGTACATCGCTCGACTGTTGCCAAGCCCAGCCCTGTTCCACCAACTCGTGTTGTATAAAAGGGGTCGAAAAGCTTATTCACATTATCACCACTAATACCTACTCCTTCATCGCTCACCATTAACCTGACCCTCTCACCAATACAGACCCCTCCAACAAGGATACGACCTCCTTCTGGCATAGCCTGTGCTGCGTTTAATAATAGATTCCAAAGAATCTGACGGATTCGTTCACGGTCTAATGCGATAGGATCCATGACCTGGAATTCTACAACAACGCGTATTGTCTCCGAGTATTGAGGGTCTTGCCCAAAGGTCTCAACCACCTCTTTTACTAACTCCTCCAAGTCAGTTGGGACTGGCAAGAACTCAGTAGACCTAGTGGACTGGAGGAATCTTGTCACCAGCTCACTCAAACGGTTTATCTCTCGAGTGACTATCTTCAGGAGTTCCTCGTCATCCTTTCTTGGCCTCATCATCTGAACAGCACCAGAAAGGGAGGCCAAAGGGTTACGCACCTCATGGGCTATAGCAGCTGCAAGGTGGCCAACGGCTGTAAAGCGCTCCTCCTTTCTAGCCAACTCCTCGACCCTGCGTAGATCCGAGACGTCCTCCATTGATAGAAGATATGCCCCATCATCCATAGGGGTTCTGGTGATAAGCACTCTTGTAACTGCCTCATTACCACTCTGAACGTCGATCTCCCATACAGGGGCTTCTGTGCTCCACTGAGGTATGACCTCAGATGCTTTCATCTGGGATAATTTAGGGAAGAGTACTAGGGCTGGAGCATTAGAAGAGCGCAGCATTCCATCCTCACCTATTACAGCTAGGCCAGACCTAATTGACTGGACAACAACCGATAACTCCTGCTCTAGGGCTCGAGCGTGCGCCTCCTCCTCAAGCAACTGAACACCAGTTTTACGCAACTGCTCAGACAACTCTCCAGCCAGAATAGCCACCAAGAAGAAGCCAAACACCTTTATTAACAACTCCGCATATAGAGGAGTCACAAGGGATTGATCTACTGGGCTACCAGTCAACTTGGCTATCTGAAAAACGCCAATAGCTACAAATGCTACAGCATTGACTCCAGCAGTTAATAGAGCTCCCCTTCGATAGACTAGGTAAGCAGATGCAACAATAGTCATAAAATAAAGGACACTAAATACGGAGCTTACGCCACCCGTTCTGTAAACTAGAGCCGTTACAATAGCCGTGTCGACTAACAATTGGAGAAAAGCAAACCTATGAAAATTCTTCACTCCCGCCAACCCAGCTGCTGACAATCCCATCAATAGATATGTTGCCGCTACTAAGTCTAGGTAGGAGTCTCCTCGAAAAGTCTCCCACTGCCGAAAAAACACAAAAACAGCAGCCAAACCCAAGACGACTGTTGCTAGGATCAGCCGTATAAGAATGTAGAGGACTATTCTCCTCCTAAGTGGGTTTGTCTCGTTCTCGAGAATCACGCCCCTCACCCCCGAACACTAATGGATATTTGACGCCATTGAGAAGATCGGAAGATACATCGCTATTACGAAACCACCGACAAAGATGCCGAGAAACGCCATAATCAGCGGCTCAAGCATCGAGGTAAGGTTGTCCACCGACTGATCAACCTCGTCCTCGTAAAAGTCGGCTATTTTGTTCAACATTATGTCTAGAGCTCCAGTGTTCTCTCCTACAGAGATCATCTGACACACCATATCTGGAAACACTCCAGACTCTTGAAGCGGATCTGCTATATTACGACCCTCAGAAATAGACTCCTTAGCCCCAAGCACAGCGTTCTCTATGATCATATTTCCCGCTGTTCGTGAGCATATATCCAGACCATCTAAGATCGGGACTCCAGAGGAGACCATTGTACCTAGGGTCCTACAGAATCTAGCTACAGCGATCTTTTGTACTAAATCACCGATATGAGGGATCTTTAAATAAAACGCGTCAAGTACATACCGACCTCGCGAAGTCTTAGAGACAGCCTTAAATGCGAACCAAAGGGCAGCCAATCCACCGACCATAAAGAGGCCATTTGTCTGCACCCAGTGAGATAGGTCAATTACGATCTGTGTTGGGGCTGGAAGGGAGCCTCCAAAATCACTAAACATAGTCTCAAACGTTGGTACAACCTTCACCAACAAAAGACCCGTTACTACACCCGCTATACAAAATACGACTATCGGGTAACTCATGGCGCCTTTAATCTGACGCCTTAATTTATCGTTCTTCTCTAAGAATAGGGCCAGACGATTGAGGATAGTGTCTAAGATACCTCCAATCTCTCCTGCCGCTACAAGGTTACAAAAGAGAGAATCAAAGGTCTCTGGAAACTTCTTCAAAGCATCAGCAAATGTAACGCCCGACTCAACAGCATCTTTCACAACAGCCAACTGCTCGCGCAAAGTGATATTTCCAGCCTGCTGAGACTGGATCTCCAAGCACTGAACCAGCGGTAAGCCTGAATCGATCATCGTTGCGAACTGACGAGTAAAGATGACAAGATCTTTAGTAACGATCTTAGGTTTCATGAACTCTGGGGTGGGGATGTTCATGTCTAGAAGCCCGCCCTTCTTCTTTACAGAAACGGGGCTGAGTTGCATCTGACGCAGGCGTTTCTTCGCAGCATCTAAATTAGCTGCGTCTAATTCACCCTTCCTGACATCACCGCCAGAGGTTTTTGCTTGATAAGCAAACAGCGCCACAATGAAACTCCATCAAAATATTCTACTAAGAAAATAGTTATTAACCATAGGTTAAACAGCATTCCTCTCAAATGCTACCATACTTACAAACTAACTGGCTCCCATTTTATTAGTCTGGAGCAGTAGCCCTCACAACTTCGTCGATTGAGGTGACCCCCTCGGACAACTTTCCTAGAGCAGCCATTCGCAAAGTCTTCATCCCCTGCCTGATTGCTTCGCGCTTCAACTCCATAGTAGAAGCACCGTTGAGGACAAATTCTCGGATCTCCTCTGAGAAGACCATTATCTCATATACAGCCAAACGACCTTTGTAGCCTGTCTGGTTACAATTTCGACAACCTGTACCTCGCTTGACCACAAAACCCTCAACCTTTTCAGGAGGAACACCTATATCGATAAGTGTCTCTGCAGGGATCTCAATTGGGGCGGCACAATCCTGACATAGTTTTCTAACCAGTCGCTGTGCACCAATAAGGTTTACAGCTGAAGCAACAAGGAAAGGCTCAATACCCATATTCAACATACGAGAAACGGAACTCGGGGCATCATTCGTGTGTAGGGTTGACAGCACCATGTGACCAGTAAGCGCCGCTTTAATTGCGATCTCGGCCGTCTCAAAGTCTCGAATCTCACCAACCATGATAACGTCGGGATCCTGACGCAAGAAAGAACGTAGTGATGAGGCAAAATTAAGTCCGATAGACTCATGCATCTGCACCTGATTGATGCCAAACAGGTTGAACTCTACTGGATCTTCCGCAGTACAGATGTTGGTAGTTGACTTGTTAAGCTCAGAGAGCGCCGAATAAAGAGTTGTCGTCTTACCAGACCCCGTTGGGCCTGTAATGAGGATCATTCCGAATGGCTTGTCCAACTCATTCTTAAAGTCTTCGAGCACCTTCTCTTCGAATCCAAGCTTGGTCATATCGAGCTGCAGATTTGACTTATCCAAAAGTCGGGCAACGACCTTCTCTCCCCACATAGTAGGCAAGATTGAGACACGAAAATCCATCTCTTTACCGCGACCAAGCTTCATCTTTATACGTCCATCCTGAGGCAGACGACGCTCCGCAATGTCCAGGCGAGACATAATCTTAAGGCGCGATGTAATCGCGTGCTTGAGCTTTATCGGTGGCTTCATGACTTCGTATAAAACACCATCTATTCGATACCTGATTCTAAGCTGCTTCTCATAAGGTTCGACATGAATATCTGAGGCGTTCTTGCGAATAGCGTCCAGCAAAACAAGGTTCACGAGCTTTACAACTGGGGCATCCCCAGCGGACTTTTCTAGATCGAGAACATTCATGTCCTCTTCGACGTCATCTAGCTCAAACTCTTCGTCTTCCTCATCACTGAAGTCGAGCATCACGTCTTCAAACGAAACGTTAGATGTGTAGTACTTTTCTATAGCCTCCGCGATGGCAGGCTCAGAGGCGACGACGACATCTATCTGAAGGTTTGTAACAAACTTAATATCATCAATGGCGTAGATGTTGGACGGGTCAGCCATTGCGACAATTAGGTTCTGACCAGCCCGGTTAACTGGGATCACCTGATGGCGCACAACCACCTCTTTGGGGATAAGCTTTAAAACCTCTTGCTCTATATCAAAGTCAGTAAGATTAATGCTCGGGACGCCATACTGCTGAGACAGAAAAGAGGTTAGCTCGTTCTCTTCTACGTAGCCCAACTTGGTCAACTGGTGACCGAGTCTACCCCCGCCCTTTCTCTGCTGGTCTATCGCCTTCTGAAGCTGTAACGGAGTGATGAGCTTCTCACGGACTAACAGCTCACCTAATCTCGCGTTTGAACCTCCTCCTGCATCACCTGCCATCTTCATCTCCAGCTAAATTCGTGACTAAAAAAATAAATACACAAACACACTATCATCATTACAACTAGCGCGTGCGCCATTTACTTCAAAGACAGGCCTAAACCATACTAAGTCTACAGATTTCATTGTGACTTAAACCAGCCATAACTGATAGGGTGTATGTGGAGAAAACAATGAACATCTCGATATTATTATTCACAGCCCTAACAGCCTGTACTGACCAGCCAGCCACAAACCAGTTAGATGCTGAATACAGCCTCATCATGAGGTCTTTAGGTGCAGCCGAGCGCGACAACACCAAAAACATAAAGGATCGCAGCGCACAATTAAGGTTGACCGAAAGTGAGCAGGGGCGAATTGCTTTCTTCCGAGACCAAGAGAACACTGCTGCTATTGAAAATGCTATTCTATCAGAAGACCCTTTCACTGCAGCAAGAGGCGCTGCTTACGCGCTAGATGCACTCATTTATCGTTCTTGGACATACGAAGAAAAGGCTCGGGAGCAGGAGCTCCTAGCATCTATTCAACGGATTCGTCAGCGAGAGGTGTCCTGGCTCTCTGAGGGCGGTGAGACTGAGATACAGATTAATAGGTCTTGGAGTGGTGTAGCTGCTGACGCTACTGGCCTATCTGATGAACAAATGAGCGCCCTAACTACCGCATGGGTCGACACTAGGACCGAGTGGATGGGTGAGGAGCTAGAGGAACTGGTCCGATTAAGGAATGAAATAGCCAGAAGGGAAGGTTTCAACACATATTGGGAGCTAGCGCTAGCCCACAGAGGTCTAACAATAGACGACGTTGAAAATATAACCGCCCAGCTAACCGAGATAATAACTCCAATAAACCAGGAAATGCAGGACGCTATAGCGAACCAGGCCTTGGAGCTGGGCATACAAAATGGGTTCTCCACACAACCAACAATACGAGAGGCGTCTGGAGTAGTGCCAGATTCAGTCACATTAGATGCTGAGTACGACGCCGACTTAGTGGAGTCAAGAATCAACGAAAGCATGTCTGAAATGGGTGCCGAAACAGAAGGAGTTAGCCTCTATACTGGACCTAGTAGATACACTAGGCCTGGTGCTTACGGTTTCCCCATAAGTCCACCCAATAGAATTGCAGTGGTCATGAGCCAAGATAGCCGATGGTCTGCATGGAGCTATAGGGCTCTCTCTCACGAAATGGGGCTAGCATTTTGGTGGAGTAACCTACCAGATGCTGCAGCAGCTTCTCCCGTTATGTGGGAGCCTGCCAGCCCATGGCTAGAGGGCATAGGGCAATTCTTTGAGCGACTCGCCACAAGCGGTGCTTTCGCTACAAGCATGATTGAGGGCTTCCCATCTGAACTGGCAAATCAACTTGATGGTTGGCACAAAGTGAGCACTGTTGACTCAATTAACTGGTACTTAGGTTCTACCCAGATGGAGCGATTGCTCTACGAAAGCCCAGGGCAGTGGGCGGAGCTATCCAGGGCATCGGCAACGATAGAGACGGAACTCTTGGGGATATCATGGAGTCCTCCTGAGGGTTCTGACGGTAATTCATACCCTAAGTTCCTGCAGTCAAGCCTTATGCTACATTATCCAGCCTACATACAGAACTACCTCTTTGCTACCACTACAGAGGCCACACTGTGGAAACTCGTATCAGAAGCCATAGGCGATCCAGTTGGCAACCCCGAGGTTGGTCCATGGTTTGTACGAGAACTAATCACTCCTGTAAGCTTGGGAGCCTCATTTGAAGAGCGTCTAGCCGAGCTAGCTGAAGGTAGGTCTGTAACAGAGGCCCTCTCACAGTGGTTGCGTGAAGATTAGGATTCTACCCCTAATCCCCTCCTTATTGCGATATTGCTGACCGCATAATCGGTCAGCTCTCCAGCTGGGTAAAACACGCCGAACCTAATGCTAACGTGCTCGTTGTCTCCCCATGGCCACGAAGTAAAGTAGGCAAAGGACCTTGAGTCCAACTTGCGAACCAAAAGCTGCTGACCAGCTCTAAGCCCCGCCATCTCGGTGACCAACGCGCCTACATCTGGGCTGCAAACAGCTACGTCCGAACTACTCCAATTCTCATCACAATGAGAACCAACCAAGTCAAAGAAGGGGGCGACTTCCGAACATTCAAGAACAAGTAAGGCTGCTTGAAATCTATCTTCCCAGATCCAGCTAGAGCCTGAAGGGGCGGCCTCATCAGCGGCTCGTCCTACTTCAGAGAGGATTTCAAAGGCTTCATCTGTCATAGTCTGCTCTCTTAATATTTCGTAATCTTGTAGTTGTTGTTATGCTCACGATCAAGCCCCCTTGTCAACCTAACACCTACAACTATGCGAACACTCGTAAACTTGAGGCTACCCTTGAACAGAACCAACTTTCTAGCCACCGCCCTCATACTGCTAGCTCAGGGCTGCGCTAAGCATCAGCCGCCACCTAACGAAACAACGACTGTTAGCTCATCAGAGGCCGAACAAGCACCCATACTTCCAGCTATAAGCGCCAATATTTATTCAACCTCTCCAACAAACCCAAGAGATCCAATGGTCGCTAATGCAGCAAATGGCGTTGAGTGGGACGAGGCTCTTTCCGGAGCAGCTGCTAATTTAGCTATTGATCTCTCCAGTGGAACACCGATTGACTCCGCCTCTGTTAGGTGGGCTGGCCTCAAAGCTGGCTGGCCCTACCCAATATCACATGTTGGAATGGAGCTAGTCGCACACCAAAGCGAATGCCCCAGGAGCCTCCTCGAGAGTATTCCAGCACACACTCACGTAGGTATAGCTAGAGCCAGAGGTGCAACTGCGGATGCGTGGGTAATACTCTCCTCAACGAATGAAACACTAGCCTCTCCATTCTCAAAACAACAACCGATAAACAGTGTCTTCGAGATCCCCTACTCAAATCCAGAAGGGCTGATACTTCGTGGATACGGAGCAACTGGTGATTTGCAGAGCGGGACAAACATCACGTTCGACCACGAAGGAGAGTGGGTGGTTGAGGTCTACAGTCAACAAGCCCTGATTCTTAGAGCAGCTATATATGTTGACGGGGAGAGTCCCGACTACGCCCCTATTGAGGCGGTAGAACCTAACCTAGACAACATTGACGACGAGATTCTGATGATGATCAATGAGGTTCGAGGGCACTTCGTTGACGGAAATGTTCGCGCGGAACCAATACTGACCTCTACATCACAGAGGTCTCTCAATGGATGGATAAATGAAGGGGCTCCAGCACAATCTATTGAAGGCCTTGGTTCCATTACACTCACAGGAGCCCCCCCAGCTGAATTATTCTGTATAGGAGCTACACCTCGTTCATGCGTAGATCAGATATATTGGAGCGCAACACACAGGGGTCCACTTCTCAACGCCAACTATACAGGAGCAGGTGTCTCCTCTGAGGTTATAGATGGGACAATACACGCTGTAATCCATCTCGCAGGACAATAGATGCTCACCGCAACTCACGCATACATTGCTGCCTTTCTGACCGCGTTATCAATAGGTTGCACTAAGCAGGCATTACCCACACCACCAAGTGTTGACATGGTGAGGTTCAGACCAATAAACACACCGCCGCACCATGCAGCTGAAACTTTATTGAGGCGAGTACCAGACTCAACATGGGACGCTGGGCTGGCACGAGCCACATCATTATTGGCTGCAGCCACAACTGATAGGCTTGCTCTCATCACCCCTTCAGCCACACATGCTGGACAAGGAATTGCTGGATATCCAGGCCACGCCAGATTTATACGAACTCTAAATGCTGGAGAATTTCCAGATGACTTGGCGGAGGCGCTGACAATTTCTGCCCTAAGGCGCTCACAGCCCGTAGACGTTGCTATATCAAGCAGATCTTATGGCGACGGAGTGACGCTATGGGTGGCAGGAATAGCGCATAGGCCACTACTGATTGACCCCATTGAAAGGGACGTTGAGCTAGATAGTATGATCCCTGTTAGCCTAGAGGCAGTAAACCCTGATTCAAGTGCAGACCCCTTCTTATCCATACCTGATCCCGTCCTGTTTATCTCGCCTCCCTCGGGCCCTGTACGGAGAATAGATCTGAGTTTAGACCACGCGAGGTGGGTTGACGGCTTTACGGAGCCTGGCTCTTACGGGATGGAGGTCGTTGCTCAAACAGGAGGCACAACACAGGTTTTGCTTCAGTGGCAGCACTTTGTCGAAACAGCGCCAAGTGCCATAAGAACACAGAGTAATGAAACAGTGGCCGTAGATCCCATAGAGGCTACAGCGGCCATATATGAGGCAGTTAACCAATTCAGATCCAATCGCGGCCTCTCTAATCTAGAGAGGTTTTTACCTTTTGAGCCGCTGGCTAGAGAACATGCTGCATTTATGGCCCATACTGGGGTTGTTGATCATACAATAACCAACGTGACAGATGGTGTTTCTTATCACGCACGGTCCCTATTTCACCCTGGCGCTAGACATAGGGAAAACTTAGCGGCTGCGAGTAATTGGCAGGAGGCCTTAAACATTACGACTCTCTCTCCAGGTCATCTAGACAACTTACTGTGTGAATCGTGCACTCACCTGTCAGTCGGAGTCGCTATAGAGCCCGCCGAGGCTGAATCAGCACGAATTTTCGTAGTGTGGGAAATGTTGGAATTCCCACAAGGGGTGCCAGTGAGAATACCTGAAAGATAAGAACTAAGACAATGCCAAAATGACCAGCACAAACCCTCAAAATATAGGTTAAGATGGCTCACCATGCGTATTTTACTTGTACAAGCTTTTACTGCCCTTGACCTTGAACTTGTCTTCCCAATAGGACTCTCCTATTTGGCATCACATATCCCCGAGGAACACTACATTGAGATCTTCGATAACAACCTAATTAGGGAAGAGTCAGATCCATACAAGACACTAGGTGAAAAAGTAATCGATTTTAAGCCTGACGTCGTAGGTATATCACTACGAAATATCAAGGTAGCCAGCCCTGGCCTACATGCCGACGACTTCGAACCACAGCAAAAAACTGTGGCCATGATTCGCAAGAGCGCACCTAACGCTAAGATTATTGCTGGAGGGACAGCCTTTTCGTTGTACTCACAGGCTTTCATGCGGAAATTGCCAGAGGTAGACATCGGCTTCTGGGGAGAGGGTGAAGTCAGGTTTCCAGAGCTACTCAAGAACCTAAACAAACCTGAAAAAATATCTGGTATTTGGTACCGAGAAAAGAACGGCGAAGCTCGATACACTGGTGACCCACCGTCATTGAACTTTAGGAAACTAAAGAACCCACGAAAAGACCTAGTCCCAATAAAGCGATATGCTGAATCTTCATATGCATCTATCGGCCTGCAGGCCAAAAGAGGCTGTGCTCTTCACTGCATACACTGTAGTGACACCTATCTTCTCGGACACTCGCTACGTCTTAGATCACCTGAGGATGTAGTCGATGAGATGGAGGAGTGGAAAAACCTGGGTGTGAATCAGATATTCTTCTGTGATCAGATTTTCAATATCCCAGTGAGCCACGCCATAAACATCTGCAAAGAGATCGTTAGGCGCAAACTAGACATCCGCTGGGCGGCTTGGTTCAACGAAAAGGCCAATACACTACCTGATGAACTCATCGTATGGGTCAAGAGGGCAGGGTGTGGACTTCTCTCCTTCTCACCAGATCACGTCGACGACAGAATGCTTAAGAACCTCGATAAGAACTTTAGATACAAAGATCTACAGCACACATACAGGATCGGAAAGAAACACAACATCGATGTAGAGTACAGCTTCTTTTTGAACTCCCCAGGAGAAGATCTCAAGAGCCTCCTTATGCTCTTCAAATTCCTAGCGGAGGCCAAAATACACTTGGGCTCTAACTTGAGGATGTTTACCCTTCTTATGATGCAACCAATTAGAATCTATCCGCACTCTAGGCTATTCGATTTGGCCAAGGAGACGGGAATGATTGATAAAGATGCCGATCTTATCGAGGGTCAATTCTGGAACCCAGGGGCACTAAGCTGGGCGGCCAACGGGGTTCAAACTGGAGCCCAGAGTGTATATGCTTGGCGAGAAAGGATGCGTGCAATCACTGGTAATCAGGGGAAGAACAGTACCCTTTAGCGCTTAGTTCGGCGCCAAACCAGAACCCATGTGATCAACAAGAACCCTACAGAGAAGGCCACCAGTATTACGCAGAGACTGAAGTAGGATATTCCATAGTCTTCACTGCCTGGCGGCTTTAGTCCCAAATTGTATAGCGCACCATTAGACCTAATCTCGCCATAGCCACGAGCACCCCACTCAGCTAGGTGAGCGTACGTGTCATTACCCGTCACCTCATCCCTTACTGACCTTAAGAATTGAGTAGACTTAATAGTTGCATCGAAGGCAAACCTCTCAATCGTAATCCAGGTAATGGACTTGGCTAGCACACCCATCCCTTTTAGGGGAACAAGCATGGAGGAGAAGCATATTTGAGGTATCAGCATGAGAGGCAGCGTAGCGACTGCAGCTTCAGTACTAGAAAGCCAAGCAGATATTGCCAACGATAGGCTCATTCCTGCTATAGCAGTTAAAGCTCCCGCAAGGATCAACATGGGTAAACTGTAGAGGTAAGGATCACCACCCAACCTCAACGCCCACCAAGTCAATGTGGTGAATAGCACTGATTGCGCACCAACCATTCCGCCTAGAACCAAGACCTTAGAGCCAACATAAGGCGATATACCAACACCTATTTTATGCTCCCTCTGCCAGATGGCTCTATCCTGAATCAACTCTCTAACAGAAGCTGACATCCCAAACCAAAGCCACGAAAGGGAGATCATAAAAAGTGCTGGCACTGTCGGTTTACTAAAAACGATCCACATAACCAGAGCTAAAACTGGGGGTTGGGCCCAAAACACTGCCATTCCCACCCTGTCTCTAATTTTAGTCCTAAAATAACGACTTGTAAGGGTTCTCAGCTGCTGTAAGCTGGTAGGGGTTGGGCTGATTCTCTTACCATCACGCCTAACGTCAGGGACTGTCAATTCTGTGGTCTCAGTGACTGGAGCATCCTCACCAGCCAACAACTGAGACCTGGTGGTTACATACCTACGACGATCCTTACTCTCCTTATATTGGCGAGCCCACTCATCGGCGCCGCGCTCGCCTAGTCGAGTAAATATCAGATCAGCGCTCGGCACTCTAAAATAGTTACAAGCATCCTCTGGTGCACCAAAATAGGCTATCCTCCCGCCCTGGACCATTACCAACAGGTGGTCTACCTGCTGGAGAATACCAGTTGAAAGGTCGTGAGTAACCAAAAACACCAACCTACCGCCATCAGCTAACTGGCGAACCTGCTTGGCTATCTCATGAGACGACTTTGGGTCAAGGCCTGAAGTTGGTTCGTCTAAGAACAAAACTCTAGTGCTTCGAGTGAGAAGCTCCTGACCTAGATTGACCCTCTTTCTCTGTCCCCCTGAAATGCCTCTTTTCAACACATCACCGATACGAGAATTGGCAATATGACGGATGTCAAGCTCCCCCAATACTCTATCCACTTGCCCTGTTATATCTTCACGACTTACATCAGAAGGCAGTCTTAATCGGCCAGAGTAAAACAGAGACTCCTCTACTGTTAGCTCGGCATGAACCAGGTCCTCTTGGGGTACTATTCCAACCCCAGCAGGCTCTGACTCTAATATCGAGTGGAAGTCACCTCCCCCTAAGGTGACACTTCCGCTATCTGCTGGTGCTATGCCCGCGATAGCGTTGATAAGGGTCGTCTTTCCTGCACCAGAAGGACCTACCAGCGCGACCACCTCGCCTGAGAAGATAGTAAAATCTACATCCTCCAGAAGGACTACATCACCTATCTTTCTATTTAGGCCTGCGACTGACAGCGCCTGAAAGGACCTGTGACCAAAACCCTTTATCTCTCCGTCACCGATTCTAAGAGTCCATGGCCCTACACCTATCCGGCTATCATTCGACAGTGGAGAGGACGTAACAGCAACTCCGTCAACTAAAACAGGGCGTCCACCCACCCCCTCTATACGCCAAACATTCCCCAACAAAATCAATGTGCAGTGGTGCTTTCCTACTTGTGGATCTGGGATGACAACGTCATTTGATGGTGAGCGCCCTATTGTGATTCGATCACCATTAACTTTCCAGGTGCGATCTCCCTCTGCAAACCTTGAGTCATACCGCTGAAAAAATGCAGACACAACCAAGGGGTCAACACCTAACTCCTTGGCGGATGACTCTAACCTCCGTGCGGTCGACTCTGTCATAGCCCCATTCGCCACAGCAACCTGAAAGAACGCCTCCAGAAGAACCAAGGATGTCTCTGCGCCGTACCTAAGTGAGAACTGCTCTAGTTCGATCTCTCCAGCCTCTACATCCTCAAGAGCTTGGGCAGACGCCTGACCAAAAAAGAACCCGTAAGCTTCGATTTCCTGGCTGGTTATTCCCGTTCTAAAGCTAGGCTCTGATGCTATATCAACTAATATCTTGCTGCTTCTGCCACACAGAGAGGTCCGTGACTTTAGGGTCGACTCCAGAACTGAAACAACTGACGAGTCTAACTCACCACCTATGGATCTAACTAGAAGTCGTACTAGGTCCGAAGCCAACGCGGAATCGACGGGGTCGACCTTTAGATCGACCTCCGCTAAGGCCTGCTGAAATCGTTCCTCAAGGCGAGGCATAGCGCCTCTTACTTATATGTTACTGCCATTCCAACGCCAGCCTTACCGCCCTCTGGGGTCACATCCCTAGCGTGGACTACTACAAAGTAAGTAGCGGTAGCAGATGGGGTAAACTCTATCGATGGCTGACTATCAGTCGTTCGGTCATATTCCACAGTGTTACCGTCAGCATCATGCAGGACAACGTCTAGGTTACCAACATTATCATCGCCAACACCTACAATTCGGTACTCGTTACCAGAATATAGGGTAACTAGGAATATCCTGTATTCGTCTTGGCCTAACTCTGCGGTTGTTGCCGTTCTGACTGCGAAGCCATCCTCGTAACCACTCCAAATTCTCTGGCGGAGCAGTTCCTCAGCGAAACCTTCATCAGCCAACGAAGCGCCGCCGATAGCCAAACCCAATACTAATCCTGCCTTTACACAGTTTCTTACGTAGCTTTTCATCTTAGAGTAGCTCCAATACTGACTGGGTTGATGTCTGAATAGTGTCTATATCTGCTGCCTCAAGCGAGTCCTTTGAACAGATGGCTTTAAGAGACTCAAGAGTTGCCGTTAGGGTCATCAAGACCACATCTGCGGCTCGACCATCACCCTCTGTCTGCACATACTGCAGAAAATAGTCAACAACATCTGGTTGACGAAGCAGGTCATTTCCTAAACCAGGGTCTCCCTCTTTTATAGCCTGAGCGACAAGGTTAGCTCCCTCGAGCCAAGCACCAGCCTGAATCATAGGTAGTACCCAATCCGCTTCGTACTCTAACTCAGGGATGACAGCTGCTCTCAACTGATCGAGTTCAAATACTAGATGATCGCCCATTAATGCGCCATTTGAAATTCTCTCAGTAAGGTCGTCGATCTCTCGAGGTAGGTCTGAACCAGTCTGCAGGACAACCAAGCCCTCTCTCAACTTACCGAATCTAGCCACTGTCTCTTCTGTTGTGGCTGTCTTTACGGTCAACAACAGATCCGCAAGAATCACACCTGTACGAACCGCTACTTTGTCACGATTTGTAGCCGTCATGTCTAGCTCACGCTCAGAAACCAAGGTGCTGAGTGAGGTCTCAATTCCAGCTCCAGACAATGCCGCTTGCATCTCGCCAGGGCTAGGGACAAGGTGATCTTGTGTAGCTCCCTCTCTCATCTCAGTTGTTAGAGGGGCTGGAGGCGCAGCTTCTAAAACCTCAACTGGATCAACTTCAGCCTGTTGGTCGCCACCGCCACAAGCCAAGCCTATACTTGCGATTGCTACGGTAATGAATCTCAAACTGTTGCTACTAAAAAAACTATTCTGCATAAAATCAACCTGCATTTTGGTGCGTAACTAAGTGAAATAAAAACATTCGGTACGAATGGTATTCCCGTTCAGGGGGGTTGTGCAACTTCTCCTGTGTCATCCCGTTGTCATAACTACGCTACCTTCCCCTCAGCACTCACTATTTCTAAGACCACACCTGCTCCTTTTTTCCATAAAACAGTGACATCTAAATCTGCTGAGCCTTGAAGCAGTCGCGCAAATGTCGACGGGTTGTGACGAACTGTGTTCCATCTAAGAAGATGTTGGAAAAAGAATTGGTCCTTAGATGGGGAGAGAATAGTCACTATCGCTCGCCCACTATCACCAATAAGCTCATAAATACGTTTACCTAGCTCTGGGACTAGTCTCTGGGGGAGATAATCGGCCAGACCATCCACGATTAATAGGTCACAACCCTTAAGTTGGTCGAGTCCGCTTTTTGACACGCCCATCAGATCGCCATGCAATGGGTGAAACTTGACCGATCTTGGCCTAAAAGAAAGCTCTCGATCAATATTTGCCAAGGACTCCGAGTCTCGATCCATAAAGCACAACTCTCCCTCTTTGTACCCAAGCTGCATGGAAGCAACCTTAAAAGCACCCCAAAGCAGGCATGGGGATACACAGACCTTATTTGTATCAGGTAGCACCAAGATTCGTTCAACATTTGATCTTACAGCCAGCTCACGTTCCCTGATCGCTGTAGCGGTTGGCAGTGATAAGATCGCTGAGTCCAAAACTTGGTTTAAGCTCGAGTCTCCGTTCAACTCTCCCTCTGAAGCATGCGCATATACTCCAGCCATTCCCTTGCCTGACTCTCCTATTACCTGAATAAGCTTGGATAGCTCACAAGGCGCCAGGAACGGGTGAAGCTCCCTGTATATAAGCTCACCAGCCAATGAGGCGTTTTCCCCACTAAGCCCCCTAAAGACACGTGATCCGCTCTCAACAAATTCAACTACCGACCGCGCCACAGCCTCGACCCCAGGCCCACCAGGCTCCCTCTTGATTATCTCTCCTAAATCTAACAAGGACTCCTTAAACCGATCAGTAGCGCTTCTAGCGGACCTCTCTAGATCACCTGAAAGGATCTGTGGCGCTACAGACTCAACTCCCTTGCGATGAAGCGCAACCCCCGTTGTCGTCCTTAGCCGATCTACCAAGATGGCTGAAAAGCCCTTGTACATAGCTGCCTCAAACCCACGGTCTAGCTCGAAAGCCTCTGACAAGACGTCGCTTGACCATTTGAGAACTCTGGTATCGACCCCTGCTCTAACGCTCATTGAGCGATCTTTACTTGAGACAAAGGCCATCTCTCCAACAAATTGGCCTGGACCCAATGTATCCACGACAACCCGCTGGCGTTCATCATAAACCTCTAACCTACCTAGTATGACCCTATACGTATCGTCACTGCCATCGCCACGACGAAACAGAGTCTCGCCCGAAGCCAATCGTACCTCCGTAGATAGGCGTATAAGCTTATCTCGATATGAGGGGGCGATGTATTCGAACAGCTTCATCTTTCGTTTATAACCGTCGGTCGTATTAGCAGGGTGGCTATGGCACTATTGAACCACACGCTGGCATCTTTGTCCAAAGCCATAACGTTAATAGCCGCGCCTGGGTCACCCATAGGTTATTTGTCGCCACGATGGCAATGCAAAGCCACAGCAAAAGAAGAGATAAACAGTGAATAGGGAGCAGATGTGGAACTGATTGAAGAGCGAGTTAGAGCACTATCTAAAGCTACGCCCGAAGAAAAGACGGCAATCCTGTCTGAATTAAAACAACTCTGTATGGGAGAAAACGGAGACACTGCAATAGACAAAATAGAGCGCACCGCTAGATCTCAGATTCTAACGGTACAGTGGGATCTAGAGGAGCTAATTGAGCTTGTTCGCCCACCAGCACCACCTCCAGCCGAAGAGCCAGAAGAAGAATCTGAAGATGAAGATGAAGACTCAGATATGAGGATGGTCTACAATGATCCAAGAGGTTTAGTACTACACTGCAACCAAGACGGTAGCCGCTGGTTAGCGACCCAAATGGACCCTCGCACCAGAATGCCTCAAACATTCGAGCTTCAACAAGAGGAGATCTCAAGAATAAAAATGCAACTGGCTGGCTCCCCACACTGGACCGCAGACGCGCCTAAATAGAGCCCTATACAACAGTCGTGGATCCAACTAAGTGTGTATTTACAAAAAGACCTAACATACATCTAACTTTCCACACGTCTGCATCTGGCGTATACTCTCCCGCGAAAACAGACCGCGATTAACACTCGCTTCTAATTTATCTGTTGGAGACTAAAGCGAATGAAATTACGCAGACTAACGCTACTCACAATACTCACAGGATCAATAACAAATTTTGTTCCTGCGTTATCTACCACCGCGGCAGCACAAGAGACGCCTATCTTCTCTGAAGATGGCCTGCTCGAGATGCTTCCTGCTGGTCAGATTATTGGCGATGGACACACACAGGTAAAATTTTTCGTAACTGCTATTAGCTCTACAGGTGCCCCACTTGATACTAGCAGGCTTCGAATGGAGGCTACATCGGGAGAGGTCTCTCGACCAAACAATAGGGGAGATGGGCTTATTGAGTTCTCATTCACCCCCCCTAGCCTAACTTCTGAAGAGGAAGTTCTACTTAGACTTCAGGGCCGTGGCCCAGACGGTATGAGAATCAATAGAGCCTGGTCGGTAATGGTAACCCCACCAAGCGCTGCGGCGATGACAGCAACAATTAACCCCAGCGAGGTAATCCTAAACCAGGACCGATCTGCTACCGTCTCATTTTCTCTTGCAAGCGTAGAGTCAAACGGTACCGTTCCCTCATTGGTTGTCAGATCCTCTTCGGGGACCGTTTCAAACATCACCCATTTAGGTGCTGGGCAGTTTACTGCGCTCTACACACCGCCGTCTGTCTCCTACCCCCACGCGGCGATTATAACCGTAGCGGACGAGAGGGCTCCGTCAGAGACCTATGCCACACTCTCTATACCACTTGTAGGCAAGACAGACTTCCCTCTAGACGGTCAGTCGCCTAACTCAACCATAATAATGGAGATAGATGGGCGCAGATTCGGCCCTTACCAGAGCGACTCCTCTGGTCAGGTCTCAATTCCAGTAGTTGTGCCTCCAGGGGTTAACTCCGCGACCGTACACACTGTGGTAAATGGAGCATCGACCCAGGCGACTATCCCTCTACAGGTCCCAGCCACGCGAAGAGTCGCGCTATTTCCAACAAATGCTGGGATACCTAGTGACGGAGTACAGAGTGTAACTATCAGAGCAGCTGCCATAACTTCTACTGGTGCGCCTGATCCTAGCGCTTCTGTGAGGTTCTCCTCATCAACAGGCACTATCGGAGATACTGTACATGAAGGCAATGGTGTCTACGCTGCCACCTTTACAACCCACACATCCAATGACTCGGGTGAGGTAGAGATAACTGCATCAATAGATGGTGAAGGGGGCGTTCAAAACGATTCCATAACAATTCCATTAATCCGCTCTCGTCCAGCATCCCTGACCTTGCAATCGGACCCTCCCGTACTCTCTGAGAACGCTCAGGGCTTTAAGCTCTTTGCGAAGATTGAGGGGACTGACGGTTCAGGGCTGTCAGGCCGGTCAATTACATTTTTCGCAAATGGCGCTCGAGTCACAGATGCTGTCAGAGACCTAGGTAACGGTGACTACGAGGCCTCTTTCTCCGCCATAGGAGATCAGGCTGTCGAAATTAGTGGAACGGCTATGCCAACAGCTACAGGAAACCCACTGGCTGGGCTGGTTGTCTTCGCCAACAAGTCACGAATGAGATCAGACGGTCTATCTTCAGCGCTGATTACCATCGTGTCTGTTGATGCATTTGGTTATCCTGTGCCTAGTCAGCCTATTAGCCTAAGCGTAATCGGTGGTGGCGGGAGTCTACCAGACAGCGTAACTACTGATCCCCAAGGGCTAGCTCAAATCTTCTACACATCAGGGAACCAGCCTGGTGTCGCCCACATCTCTGCTGAGTCGAGTGGCGCTATAGGAGGCACCGCACTACTTCAAGCCCCAGACAATGTTCTTCCTAGCTTCACACTACCTCTTAGTGGAAATGAAACCACCAGGTTCTGGAATCAAGCTTGGCAAGGCATTGTTGCGACAGCGGCAATCCCTAGAGAGGGCGCTAGTGCTGTTGTAGATGTGGCTACAGCTGCTGGCCCTGGAACCATTATGGGACTCCAGGTTTCGGCACAGCCAGAAGCAACGGCGCCAGGAGGTACTGTTGCTCTAACTATAGGCACCAGAGATGCCTCAGGAAGAGGAGTGTCTGACCAAACTTTCGATGTAATGACATCACAGGGTAGTATTTCACCGCTGCAAGATAACGGCGACGGGACATACACCACTACACTAACCATCCCACAAGAAGCTAGAGATAACACCAGAGTGGTAGTCTCAACAGAGGACGGAGCTGTCTTCCAAATGCTACACATACGAACAGTAGCGGGTGCTGCCTGGGAGACTGGAACGGAAGAGACCACGCTCACCGATGAGGAGATATTGGCCGCTCTACCACCAGTGCAAACCACAACTACTACATCGACAGCAACTGCAAGTACAACAGCTACAAGATCGACTGATAGCAGCATGGCAAGAGTAAGAGTAGGGGCTTTTACTGGTCAATACAGCTACACACAAACCTCCGAGGCCGACGCTACAACAAACCCACTCTATACAGGAGAGGTTAAACTCTCAGGCGCCAATTATGTTGGTGGTGACATTCAGGCTGAGATGTGGATTCCTGGTTTTTCCTGGCTCGGAGTCGAGGCAGATATATCTGTAGGGCAGTACACTGCAGGCTGGCCTTTACCAGGTCAAGCTGAACCATTAGAAATACCAGATGTTGTTCCAACGGTAACGACAAGCCTCGCCGCACGATACCAACTAGAGGAGAAAAACAACTTTAGCCTGTTCGCATCAGGTAAGGTCGGTTTCTTGTACAGCGACTTCGTACAATACACATGGAAACCAAACACAGACCGAAGCGTAGTGGAGTACGGTCCGCTCAATATCATAGGAGCTTCACTCGGAGCTACTCTGGGTGGAGACACAACGATAATGGGAACTGATGTGTTCTTCAGCGGTACAATCAACGAGGGCCTATTAGGCGGTCAGCACTTCTCAACAGGCATTGATGCTGAGATTGGCGCAGAGATTGGCGCTGGCGCGTTTTTAAGCGGTGTCTTTGGGGTATCAAGCAGAGATGTTACGATAATAGATAGCCTAAGCGGTCAGACTTTCGGGACTATAGCCGATAGTTCATGGAACCTTAGCTTAGGCGGTGGCGGAAGCTTCTAAAGAGCTTCTCGCTCTATAGTTACACTCTGAAGTACTACATCCTCTAGGGGCTTATTCCTTGAGCCTGTCTGGACTGCCCCGATAGATCTAACTAAATCCATCGGACCACACTCCCCAAAAATAGTATGTCTACCTGTAAGGTGTGTCGGTGTGCCCTCTGTGATGAAGAACTGAGAACCGTTTGTGTTTGGACCTGAGTTTGCCATCGCTAGCAGCCCACCGCGGTTGAAACTTAACCCGTTACCAACTTCGTCTGGGAATCGGTACCCTGGACCTCCTGTACCATTACCAACAGGATCACCGCCTTGAATCATGAAGCCTGGTATTACGCGGTGGAAAATAGTCCCATTGTAGAGGGGTGTCTGCTGGCGCATTCCAGTACGAGGGTCTTTCCACTCTCTATCTCCTTCAGCCAGCTGAACGAAATTCAGAACAGTCATAGGCGAAGCTTCGAAGAAAAGCTGGCAGGTTATATCTCCCATGGAGGTTTCAAGCGTTGCAGAGAGACGGTCGCCTTCTGATACACCGAGTAAAGATGAGATGGACTCACCCTGCTCCTGCTCCTCTTCTGAAGCACTAGCAGAAGCCACCTCTGGTCTATCCGATGGATCTGGGGCCTCTTCGCCTCCTACAGCCTCCAAAGCGACACCCTCTACAACAGCATCCTGTTCATCTGCGCTATTTCCCGAGGCACACGCCACACTAGCAAATAGGATAAAAAGACTTCTCATAATACTCTCTCCAATCTTCCTGTTTTCATGGAAACCGTATTATCTTAGGTTAGCGATATTGGCTCATAAGTAATTAACAAGGAAAAACACATGGATCTTGTGACTGTGCTTCTCAGCACCCCTCTCTTCACAACCGAAGAACACAACAACGGCCCTCAGAACGAAACGTCCGTAATCACGGGACGCCTAATGGATAACCTAGCGAGCGGAGTGAAAATTCAAGCAGCTAGCTACAAAGACTCAAAGGGCCGAGAGCAGAATATTACACCAGAGGTCTTGTTCATACCTCTCCACAAAATAGACCACATCATCTACTCCCAGTAGCTTTAGCCTAAGATAACGCCCCTGCGTCGATAAATGACAACCATTAATATGACAGCAGATAGGTTCAGTAGCCAAAAGGAAGCGGGTAAGGCTTGAAGGTTAACCAACATCATCTCCACAGATAGAAACATTGCTCCAGTGATCGTGGCGAGAGAAGATGTAGTCATGGGTGCTAAAGGGAGAGCAGCCGCGAACACAAACCCCCAGACAGCTAAAACCGTAACCAAAAGGATCCTTGTGACCCTGTAGTGCCACCAAACAGAGGCCGATTCCGTCCCAATCGCTTCCAAGGTAACAATGCTTTGGTAAGACAACCTAGATCCCTCCAAAAGGATCGAGAGCGCATTAGGTGGAGGCAGATCAATAAGATCAACAGGGCCAGCCTCCGCCAAATTATTACCTTCGCCATAGATCACTCCGCCTCTAAGATGCCATTCACCCTGCGACCACACGGCAGAATCAGCAACTACTCGAGACATACCAGAGTCTAAAGAGACATACTCCAAGGCAAAGAGCTCTCCAAATGACGAGCTCCCTACTCGGATCGCACCACCTGATAGCGGTACCCAATTACGATCATCATCTTCAGCACCTACCTGCTGAAAAGACGATGCAATAGCGCTCTCAGAATAGCTATTAGCCGCTGGTGTGGCCAAATCTAAAGCAGATGCTGCAACTGAAGACAAGAGCCCCACTGTAAAAGCACCCGACAATAGGACCAGAGGAGAGACACCTGTGGCCATTAAGCCTGGAAGATCGCCCTTCGAGCGCATTCGCCCGACCCCATAAGCTACGCCCGCACACACCAACAGAGGGAAAACCTCTCTCATCAGGGGCACTAGCCTAGTGATAATAAGACCTAAAAACTGAATAAAATTCATAGATGATAGAAGGTTAGAACGCTCAACAGAGTCGATTAGAAGCGTCACAAACACCCCTATTGTCAAAACAGTGATTACACCGATCCCAAACTCTCGAACGCAATATTTCCAAGCAGTCATATCCGGTCTCTTTTGTACCAAGAGACAACTAATGCGACAAATAAAAGCGCTATGGGCCCCCAAGCCGAAGCACCTGATCCAATCGTACTGCTGAGGTGATCAGAGATTCGTACTAAACCCCAATATGACAACCAAGCTACAGCTCCCGACCACCTATGACCTGCCAGTGACCACACTCCCGTGAGTATTATCAACATCACTACAGCGACAGGCCACGAGTATCTCTTCAATACTATAGCTCTCGCATATTTCGGATCCCTTTCAGAGGGCACACTAAAAAGCGGAGTCCTAGCATCCTCAAATGTAGCGAAGACAGATGCTCCGTTTGAATTATCTAATAGGTGAGATTGACCTTCGCCTAATATCACCTGCTGGTTTATCACGTCGACAACCAAAGACTCAGTCGTGACAACCGTCTCTCCAAGGGCAAGCATAGCTTCACCTGGCTCATCGGAGGCAGCACCAGTGGATATTATCTCTAAACCACCTATAGACACCGTCTCTCCACCATGCAACTCAACACTATTGGAGACAACTCTCCTCATGGTGGCGTCACTCCAGTCAACCCCTATTGTCCCGATAAAGCCTGTCGCCACGGCTACCAGGACACCGAACAACGTAAGGCTTGGCACTAAATCCCAAGCTCTTACAGCTGATGCTCTTAATCCCAGGGCTATCCCCCTTTGCCACCAATTAGAAGACAACCATCCAACAGCAATAACCGCAGCGATAGGGACAACCTCTACTGCTATTGGGTATAAAACAGCTCCCATCACCCAGCCTAAGTGCTGGCTATCAGGCATAACTGGAGCACCTACAACCTCGATACCAAAAGCACACAATTCAGCGATAAGAAGCAGGACCAGCAACAACGACAAGAAAGGTCGCCATAACGCGCTTAAAAAGTATCTATTTGCGACAAAATTACCCATTTAACTGCCGTATAAGCTCATCTGATTGACCAAACCCACTTTCTGAGCTATATGGGGCGCCGTGTTTTAGGTAAGAGACCACCGTGGAGATACCTTGGAATTTCAGATAAATGACACCGCAATCTACCCCGCTCACGGCGTAGGCACGATCACTGACATAGAGACTATGGAGTTTGAGGGTGAAGAACTCACATTCTACACCATTAAGATCGAAGACAATGGCATGATTGTTAAAGTTCCGATGCAGAAGGCGCAAGCCATAGGCATGCGCAAGCTAATGAATGCAAGTGATATCGACGCTATCTACGATGTGCTTCGCGATAGGGACACTCCCCCTGACAACCAGACATGGAACCGCCGTTACCGTGAATATATGAACAAAATCAAGACTGGTGATCCACTCGAGGTCGCAGGTGTTGTTCGTGATCTAGCGCTAATGAAGAGGACAAAAAACCTCTCATTTGGTGAAAGAAAAATGTATGACCAGGCACACAGGCTACTAGTTCAAGAAGTCGCACTAGCTAAACAGGTCGAAGAAGATATCGCCACTGGCGAGATCGACGGTATCTTTGAAGCTGATGCACCAAAGATAGAAATACCTGCTGAGGATTGATAGACGAAATGGGGCCTAAGATAACCCTGTATGATAGCCACTCTCGCTCATTACTCCCAATGGAGACCAGAGAGCCCGGGGCCGTCTCTATCTACGTATGTGGAATGACCGTGTATGACTACTGTCACATAGGTCACGCCAGGGCTATGCTCTCTTTTGATATGGTGGTAAGACACCTGAGGCACCGTGGGTATAAAGTTCATTATGTGCGTAACCACACCGATGTTGACGACAAGATCATAGCCAGAGCATCAGAGCAGGGCCGAGACCCACTTGAGCTAGCACAGTTCTTTATTGATGAGCTAGATCATGACTTAGAAGCACTAGGGCTAATACCTGCAGACGAAGAGCCGCGAGTGAGCAATCACATCGATGGAATCATCGCCATGATCGAACAACTGATAGAGAAGGGGCACGCCTACGAATCAAAAGGTAGCGTTTATTTCTCCGTGGAAACTTACGACAAATACGGTGAACTATCAGGTAAGAAGGTCGAAGACCTAATCGCTGGAAAAAGGGTCGCAGTAGGTGACGACAAGCGTTTACCTGCAGACTTTGCGCTATGGAAGGCAGCAAAACCAGGTGAAATATCTTGGAACAGCCCATGGGGTGAGGGGCGTCCTGGCTGGCACATTGAGTGTTCGGTAATGAGCCTACATCACCTTGGGCCAAATTTCGACATACACGGTGGTGGCATTGATCTCCTTTTCCCACACCACGAGAATGAGATAGCACAATCTGTATGCGCGACAGGCGAGAGCTTCGCCAAATACTGGATGCACAATGGGCACCTCAACTTCGGAACAGAGAAGATGTCCAAGTCTCTCGGAAACATTGTTAGAATCAGAGACATAATAGAACAGGTACCCTCAGAGGCTCTTAGGCTGCTATATTTCGAGGCTCACTACCGATCACCCCTGCCCTATTCAACAGAAAAGCTAGCGGCTTGTGTCTCTGGTCTAAACAGAATCTATCAGGCTAAAGAGGCAGCTCTATCCATAGTAAATAACGACAAAAGTGGAACTACTGCCCAGCAACTCGCGAAAGATCTCGGGCCCACGGCGGAGACACTTTTCAAAGCCGCATCACTCTTCGAAGAGCGATTTAACGAGGCAATGGACAACGACTTCAACAGCGCTAAGGTAATAGGTCTACTCTACGACCTCGTCAGAGAGACGAACAGAGCAGCTTCTGTGAAGTCAATAAAAAAACGAGGTGGCCAGCTTATGTCCTTAGCCCTCTCAGCTATGGAGCTAACTTCAAAGGTTTTGGGGATTGCCGGTAACGAGCCAGACAGCTTCTTTGACACCCTCAAGGTTCAGCGAATGAAAGCAGAAGGTATAGAGATCATAACAGTTGAACGGCTAATTGCAGATAGGGCTACAGCTAGATCCAGCAAGGATTGGGCTGCAGCTGATCGCATCCGTGATGAACTCACCGCCCTAAAGGTGGAGGTGATGGACAGGCCCGATGGTTCGATTTGGCGAGCAGTTATAGATTAGGAATTTAATCCTACTGCACATTTACCGCGGTACATGTCGTTAGCTCAACTGGCTCTGCATCGGGACAGCTTGTGTGCATAACCATGGCGAATGGGTGGACGCCTGCCTCATCAAATGCATGTGAAGCACCCCAATTAACATATGAATTAGAGCCTTCGGTAACGATCTCAGCCGTCTGTGTTCCACCTAGGACAACACCAGCGGCGGCTGTCTCGAATGTATATGTACAGCCATCTGTAGCGGCAATGTCAGCAGGCTCATTGCCAACATAAAGGTAGTTCACATCAGTAGCTAAACCAAAGGTACAACCCGCGCCCATCTGACAGTTGGACGGCATAGAACTTAGAGATGGAAACTCAGACTCCTGACGAGAAAGTAGAGCGTAGTCTTCGCAATCACCCCAAAAATACTCCTCTTCGGCTGGGAGGAAAGAGCTTCGTCCAACAGGGTTAGAATCTTCTTGCCAAGCTCCATTGTGGAAGGTCTTGTACATATCAATAATCTTGAGATCGCCAGTGCGGCTTACCTCTACGTAAAAGAAGAACTGGAGCTTATTACCTAGGTAATTGTGGCGCATCTTAAACTGTTCCCACTCCTGAGTATTACGAGCCGAACTCATCGCTTCCATGTCTGAATTAGCGCTCTCAATCCCCTCAGTTATCACTTCATCTGACGTATTTGGCGATATCTCCTTGATCTGAGCGAGAGCACATGCTGCATCAGCTTCAGTGTCACAGGCTTTATCTTGAATGACAAACGAGGCCCATGTGTTGTAGACAAAGTCTTTGTCCATAATCTGAGTACATAGTACATCACGGCTACGCCTCTCACATGAGAAGTCGTACATATCACCAAGAGATGAGACGTTGTAATTAGCTAGAAGAGCGCCACCCTCCTCCGTAAACCTAACCCTTGTTCCAGGGTTAGCTCTAACCTCTCCTCCAGGGAGTATCTGCTCGTAAATCCACTCTGTTCCCGCAAGGGTGTCTAGGCTTGGGGGGTTCTCGTTCTCTTCAAGAAGGTTGAACTGCTCCGCTTCTCCCCCGCAAGCTGATAATAACAACGGGGATAGCAACGACAAAAAAAGTGCTCTACGCATATTGGAGACTCCATGTGAATTATAAAGAGATTCGTATCTCGTATCACACACAACTGCCATATAAGAGATAAAGGGTGCCGACATTGAGCACTAATACAAGGAAGCCAAATGCGATTCGATGATAGACCACACAATCAACCACGAGCCCTCCAATGCCAATCAGGCGTAAACAGATATGCATGGGGCAGCTGTATCTTTGAAATGGGACACACCAAGGTCCACTGTACCGCCGCTGTTACAGATAAACTACCTCGGTGGAGAAAGGAGTCAGGAGAAGGGTGGGTCACAGCTGAATACAGAATGCTGCCACACTCAACACACACCCGAGGGAGAAGAGAGGGGGACGCTCTAAAGGGCAGGACCTCTGAGATCCAGAGACTAATCGGGCGCTCACTTAGAGCCGCGGTAGATATGAAAGAGCTTGGAGCATGGCAGATCACTATCGACTGCGACGTACTTCAGGCTGACGGTGGCACAAGAACAGCTTCTATTAATGGTGGCTATATCGCAATGGTACTGGCGATGAAACGAATGGTAGCAGAGGGTCACATTGCTGCCCTACCTCTTATTAATTCAATAGCTGCTGTATCTGTAGGCATAGTCAACGGAGAGGCCATCTCAGATCTCTGTTACGAAGAAGATTTCGCAGCAGCAGTAGATCTAAACCTAGTAATGACAGGTGACGGTAGACTAGTAGAGGTTCAAGGCACAGCTGAGGAGGAACCGTTCTCAATATCCGAACTAAACGACCTTATTACTGTCGGACTCCCAGCCATTGACATGGTCACAGACCTACAGAAAGAGGTTCTGGGGAAATGAAGCGACTAGTGGTTGCATCGAACAACGCCCACAAGCTTGTTGAGATCGGCAGGGTTCTAAAACCTCTGGGTTTTGAGGTAGTACCTCTCTCTCAATTCCCCGAGATTCCAGATCCTCCTGAGACAGGCAATACATTTGAAGCCAATTCTCTGCAGAAGGCGAGGTTCGTCTTTGAGATCACTGGGCTGCCAACGATTGCTGACGACTCTGGGCTGGAGGTCGATGCCCTGAATGGGGCCCCAGGTGTTTATTCAAAACGCTACACTCCAGAAGCTACCGCTGAAGCAAATAACGCCAAGTTATTAGATGAACTAACAAACATACGAGAGCGTTCTGGGAGGTTCGTTTGTGCCCTCTCGTTGGTCACTGGCAAAGGTGAGAGAGTCGTAAGGGGGACGGTTGAAGGTTTCATATCCGAGTCACCTAGAGGAGAACAGGGGTTCGGATACGATCCTCTCTTTATGCCTAATGATGCACCTGGGCGCTCAATGGCTCAACTGCTACCAAATGAAAAAGACGCCATTTCCCACAGGGGGAGGGCCCTATTGTCTCTACCAAAAATGGTCTTAGATATAGGCTAAGGTAGTCAAACCTTTACATGTAAAAGAAAGCCCTCAACAGGGTTACGAAACCCAACCCTCCTATAAACATTACCGACGCATGCCCCATCGCATGAAGATCACCTTCGGTTGAGGGAATTATTGAATCTATAAATGGGAAGGTTATTACCGCGCCACCTTGTCCATTGACATAGGAGATAATGGCAGCCGCCAAGAACAAGACGATTGGTGTAAAGAAAGCTCTCATTGTTTTACTCCACTCAATAAAACCATCAACTATCTACCACGGTATGCCTATTCAAGCCCAAGATCTTCAACCAAGATCGTGGATTCTAAGGGAATGGGACAAATCAGTCGTTGCCAGTCCAATCCATTGGTGCTAAAAGCCATGCCATCGGGGAGTAGCGCAGCCTGGTAGCGCGCTTGGTTTGGGACCAAGATGTCGCAGGTTCGAATCCTGTCTCCCCGACCATTTTTTAGGAGAGCCCTCGTCAGCCCATAGGCTGGCGGGGGTTTTTCGCTTTTGCCTCAAAATATGAGGCGTCTAACTTTCATATCGGCCGAATGAGATCAAATTATCTGATCCAATGGCGATTTTTATTGTAGAATCTCTCTTCAACATAGGCTCATCATACAGGGACTACAAAAATGAAAACCACAATACTTATCGCGTCAGCACTATTTTCCACGGGTGCATGGGCAGCTTGCCCTGCGGAAATCACCACTCGGCCGCTAACGTGTTCATCCAACATCACTGGTGTGGTTATAGCTTCCGATGAGAGTCAGCTTGGAGGAGAGTGTGAAGATGATGCCTGCTACACATGCGGCGAACCTCACGCTAATGAACCTCAACTGGCGCCTGAAGCCGTTTATAGCTTCCGATGCCAAAACGAAGGAAACGTTCAAATGACCGTAACGGATCTGCCTTGCGATCTGGACATCTATATTCTGGACTCCACATGTGACCCCTCTGGAGGTTGCCTATATGGGTCAACAGCACCGTTCTCTGTGGACGACGGGGTTGAATTCAGCTGCACCCCTGGACAGGACTACTATGTCGTTATTGAGGCATATGGAACAGATCACCTTGAGAACGCCTCGGGACCATGTACAGACGACGGTACTGCCGACGGGGTAGTCTTTGACCCCACATACACTCTCAGCTTTGATGTGAGCGAATCAACAGGATGTGCCGAAGACTGTGATGATGGAATAGACAACGACCTAGATGGTAATACAGACTGTAGTGACTCAGACTGCCTTGCCGAGTCTACATGTTGTGACCTAGACGGCGACGGGTTCTTCTCAGAAGACCTGTGTGGTGGAACTGACTGCGATGACTCGGACCCCAACATTAATCCTTACGCTACCGATATCCCAGAAAACGGTATTGATGAAGACTGTGATGATGCGGATGCAGTCGCAACAGACACTGGTGACACCTCTTCTACTGAAGAGACTGCCGTCGAGACTGGCGACACCGCTCCCGATGACACTGGTATAGAGGAAGACAAAGGCAGTTGCGGCTGTAACTCTGGCTCATCCAAAAATGCATACCTTGCATTAGCGATGACAGGGTTAGTCTTCATAAGGAGACGGAAACTAGCGCTGACCCCAGTGACTCAACGCCACTCGTAGACGTTCAATTGCTTCTGGTCGTCTGCTGCGACATAAAGCTCAACCGAACCATCTCCATTCATATCAGCGACGCTACATGCATGCTCAAACCCGCTCGAGTTAGACTCGAACTGGGCTGAACTCCACTCACCAGATTCTTCCCGGTCAATAAAATAGAGCCCTGTCTTCATAGCGGCGGCTACTAGCTCTTTTTGTCCGTCGTTATCGAAATCAGCGGCTACCAAGAAACGCGTCTGCCTATCATCAATAGTGGCTACTGTTGATGCATCGAAACCACCGTCTGCGTTCAATCTGTATTGGCGAACCTCTACTGGTGTTGTGATAGTACCGTCGACGACGACTGCTTCAAATACCGCAAAAAACTCAGTGGTCCCATCGCCATCTATGTCTGCTGCCAATATCTCTTTAGCGTGTGTGCCTGCTCCGGATTCTACTACTACTCGCTCATAAGCACCATCGACAAAGCGGTACATGACCACCTCACCATGCTGCGAATGCGAGGCGCTGTTCCGATCTGACGGAGTTGCGAAGAACTCGAATACACCATCACCGTCAATATCACCTATTTCGATCTCATGAACAAAGGTGTCTGGTTTTTCATCGAGCTCTGTTACAGAGCCATCAGCCTCTACAACAGCTACAACACCTGCGTCATGAGTGGCAACTACAAACTCATCTTGACCGTCGCCATCTACGTCACCTATCTCTAGATCGCGAAATCTCTGAATGTCTCCGCTCCAGCGTTGTCGCCAGATTGTCTCAGAAGTCCAATCACCAGAGTCACTCAAACTCCATCGCTTTAGGTAGCCGTAGGCATCATCTTGGCGAGGCAATGCACCTGAGACTGTGATTACGGAATCGTCGACAATAACTGCTTTATGAAAAACTACAGCGTCCTCATCGACCAATTCACCTCTCTGCCAGGCACCTTCCAACTCTCGCCAGACACCCATTGTAGCTGGTGCGGGAATGACGCTACCATCAGGTGCTGTGTTAAACCTAGCCTCTGAGGTTAGTATGACCGACTCACCGTTCAAGCTTCCCGCCTCAACGTACCAGCTGATGTGCTGCTCAGACCAAGAAGCCAAAGTGGTTTTATGTACTCGAGGGCCACGCTCACTTGCTGGCACCTGTTGAGACTCTGAGTTGTCGGCAGACGGCTCCGTTGATTCGCCGCCACAACCAAAAAGTGCTGCAAGTAAAACCAAAGCTGATGTCTTCATTCTATCTCCATAAATAATAAAATTGGCTACATATTTGGGTGCCAGCTATCTCAAAAACTCAGACAGCGCCACTACTCAAAAGCTACCTCTGAAGTCAAGGTAGAGCTGCCAAAACCAACGTGCAATAGGCGCTCTGTTGACCAAGGGGCCCAAGTAAAGTTGGGAGAGCCATTAGAATCAGAGACAAATTCTACACCTGTGACAGAAGCACCCTCATCACTTAGCAACATAAGTTGGCCCCACTCACTGCTCCAACCATACCGACCATGCTCCCCTCTACCGATAATATGGGTCGCCGCGACGTCATTCTCTGGAGTTCGCCGAAGTCCTGCTGATTCGAAAGCAAAGGGGCCAAAAAAGAGAGTGTCTCCCTCTACAAAAAGTAGATCCCAGCTCAGGCCAGCCAGCTCTAGTAGATCACTTGAACTTAACTTACCAGTAACAACCGAATCAGGAACTTCTGGGTCTACACGAGTAATTTCACCGTCGAACAGCCTGGCCACATAGACGTAGTCACCATCAACAAAAACCTCTACGAGCCCAGCCAATTCTGTGTCGGTGATTAGTTCGCCAGCTAAAGGCCAACTGTTAACTATGGTGCCTGTACTTGGCGCGATCTCATAGAGACTATTTGTACCACCATGAGACAAGAACAGAGAGCCTCTGGCTTCACTCCAACCCATATGACTGATAGCCAAAAGCGGGTTCTCTGGTAGCGACATCTCTATCACTCGATCGATCTCAAGATTGTCTGGATTTAGCTGATAAATATTGCTGCTCAGTCCATCTACGACCCAAAGAGATCCTTCGGCAATTACCGGGCCCACTGGCCAATCGATCTCGTTATAGGAAGAAACCTGTTCTCCTGTGGACATATCAACTCGAACAACAGAACTGCTCAACCTGCCTGTCACCCAGACTACATCCTCTTGCGCGGGATCAATGGCCATCTGATCTAGGTGTGTCCCTAACCGAAGTCGATGATTTACATCACCAGTCGAAACATCAACAGCCCACACCTCTCCCGTACCTTCAGAATTCATCCAGAGCTGCTCTAACCTGTGATCATAGCCACCAAATCCAGAATTCTTACCTACTGAATAGACCTCTGGTTTTACCTCTAGATCCAACGACAAGTGCCTTGTTACCGCCCAAGACGCACCCGCTACATCTAAATCACCAATCCTATCCAACAGGACTATCTCATCATCTATGACGAACACTTGGTGGTTCTCATTACCAATAGTAACCGTAGATGTGTTTCCAGCGCAGTCACTGTGAAAAATAGCCTCAGTATCTGAAACGACCCAGCTCTCATCTGGCAGTTGAACCATAAAGCTACCGCCCCTTAGTCCTTCACAGACCGACAACTCTTGCAAGTCTCCTGGTCCTAAAACTAAGACTCTGGCGCCACCATCAGGTGAGACAGCTAGCACCCCAATACCATCATTGGCCACCACAACTGTCCTCAACAGCTCATCGGGATAGAGCCCCTGCGCGACCAGGTGACCATCAGACCCAATAGACCTAACGACTGAAGAGCCATCGGCCAGTACACCAACATAAACAGCGCCTCCACCAGGAAGACCCAAGACATCGTTTGTCTTAGCGAAACCAGTTGGTGGTTGAATAAATTCTTGAGTACTGGGAACATACCCAAAACCAGCATCATTTCTAGAATTAGACAGCCAGACAGTACCACCACCATCCACAGAAATTCGAGGGTAAGCCGGTTGATATTCTAAATCGACTACATCTAGTAGAGTCCCATTGTTCATGTCAAAAACAGAGAGTGTGGGCATTGATAGAGAAACCGAGAAGCCCAAGCCGTTAGCTGTATCAACTGCCAAGCCAGTTGGAAGAAGATGATCCAAAAACCCTGTTTTATTCAGGGAAACCACCATTCTCTCGGGGATTGGTAGCGCTGTCTCGCCAGTCTCAGTTGTCGTAAATGTATCGGAATCGTTGACCAGTGATGTGTCCTTACCACCACTACACGAGATCAATGAACCGCTCATAAAAATAAAAATTGATATTAACATTAGGCCAAATGTACCCGTTATAGTGCGACGACGCGCCATGATATTGCTATAACATGGCTAACAAACCTTTTTACGGGAACATTAGAACCCCATGAAACTTTCAAACTGGCCAGGTGGTTCGATTCAGAACTTCCTTATATCGGACGATACAAGTCGATTAGATAAGGTCTTTCCCCGGCTGGAAAGCGACTCACCGCAGTTCGCTGCCTGTATAAAGAGGCTCGCTTCATCTCAACAGCTCGGAATGGGACGACGAATGAAGGACCCTGCCCATGCGGCGAGGCTGCTAGGCCCCGCTAGGCTACGGCAGGTCGCTATGTGGCAGTTGATGTTCGATCTACTTGTAGAGCAGGGTGCCGAGGCCGTAGGAGAAGGCATATGTACAGCAGCTGCTGCCATGGCCATTCATAGATCTAGGTGCATTGGACGAGATATAGTAAAAGAGTATCAATCAGCCACAGCGGGCTTTGCTGCTAGGATGGGGCACTGGCTACTTATGAAAGAAGAGGGCGACAATGTCCTTGGTACTCTTCTAGATCAGATACCCAGTGACAGAGTCGAACCTTTGCAAATCTCTGTAATGGGAACATCTGCAAAAGATAAACGTGTACAGAAATCTAAGGAATGGAAGCTATCTAAGAGCATGGACTCTATAGTAAATCCACCAATAGGGAGTTCGCTTCAAAACCTACAGGAGATGTCTATAGCTTTGGTTGCAAACCCCAAGCCTAACGCTCTCACACAAGAGGCTAGGCGCCTAGCTAAGGTGTTGGGTGACTGTATGAACCTCGGTGGTGATCCTTGGCTACCACCACCCGAGCCTTCTCCAAGAGAGATTCTAAGAAAATTCGGATCAATTAAGAAGGACCTCACCAAGACTAAAGAGGCCCTCTCTGACAGAGAGTTTCAGATATCAGCTCTAGATGCTCAACTACAAGGAGCCTCATCTGAGTTTGATCGAGTGCCTGGCCCACTAGTCATGTCTGAAGAGCTCGAAAGAGAATTAAAGAGAGCCAGACGACACAGGTACGATGTAGCGGCAATTGCTATAGGTCTAGACACTCGTCGCGTTAAGTCTAGCTCTGAAGATGGCAACAAGGTTGCGGCTTTAGCTGATTTATTAAATACAGACAACCGCATAGAGGACCGCGTCGGAATGCTCGATTCCCGCAGGATGATTATTATCATGCCTCACACCAAGATAAACAGCGCCAGAAGTCTCGCTGAGAGGATCTTGTTCCTACTAAAGGAGCAGGAGGAGATAACTGTTCCACCGCTTTTGTTATACATTACGTCTTTTGCTAAAGAGGGTAACGTCACAGCAAAGCAGTTCGGCCTGTCCCTAGCTAGGGGCATAGACTCTATGGCAATGGACCGCAAGAGCCCAAACTTGACGTGGAATCAGACGGGTCAAACCTCTTGGCGATAATTCATAGCGTTGACATCTGCCTCCTGACAACGTAATACGCTAACGCGAAAGAGTTAAGCCCTCGTAGCTCAGCTGGATAGAGCAACGGCCTTCTAAGCCGTGGGTCACAGGTTCGAATCCTGTCGAGGGTGCCTCTTCGTGAAAAAAGCTTAGACGCGACGCCTTCTGTAAAGATACCCGAGCACAAATAACGACAACCCCCAAGGGGATTTACCGTCGGGTAAAGCTGCACAACCACACCCTCCCTTAACCTCTAGATCGTTGCCAGTATCTGTTACGGCCGTATCCAAAGCGGTATCACCACCACTTGTGTCTATGCCAGAGTCTGGGCCCGTGTCTGTATTTCCAGTATCTGTGTTTTCATCACAGGAAGGGCGCTCAAGCGCGTAACCCAATGTATCTTCAATCCAGTCAATTAATGCGTCTGGCCTCACGAAGATCGTACCTGGACCACAGGGGGAGCCACGAGAATTATCGAACCCTCTTGAGGTAATGCCTGCCAGATAATAGCCAGTCGGAGTCTCTAAATACAGGGGGCCACCTGAATCGCCAAAGCAGGCATCTGCTTCGCCAGCAGCCGCCAACTCACCTTGCTCTTGCTGAATCTGAACCATGCACCCACGTTCGGTCTCAGAGCAGTCATGGTCAATTATCTCCATGGAGCCCTCTCTCAACAATGAATCATACCTATTTCCCCTAGGATCATTGGCTCCCCACCCTGCGACTACTGTTGCAGCACCATCCACAAGGCTCTCTTCAATAATGCAGTCTTGGGCTATAACCCTTGGGGTAACTGTACTCTCACTCTCTAGAACAAGTAACGTCACATCATATGTATTAAACCACCGTGGGTAGACATGCTCCGTCTTAACAGAGATCAATTCCCCACCACCTGTTGAGAAGTCTACCTCACCGACCCTAACAGCGGTGATACCACCAGCACAATGACCCGCTGTCAGTACTGCGTTTGGACCAATTAATGTGCCCGTACAATCAACGCTGTTTCCAAAGTATATTGAAGCGGCATCTGGCCAGCTACCCTCTGCAGAGATCTCGCCCCCTACAACGGGTGGGGCGGGCTCTCCAGCTATAGCCGACAGAATTAGAGCGCTAATTGTTACTATATACACTAATGAACTCCGATTACTTCTTTGTTAGAGGTTCACTTTAGCGAACAAAGAAAAGGTTTGCTTGATGTAAATCGCTTTCGTGAAAAATAGCCCATTACAAGATAGTGGAAGCTTATGAAAACAACCCACAGATTAGTCACTGGCGACGCTCGATTCGCACAGTTCGAGGCGGAGAGTGTTGGTCTTGTAATAACTTCTCCACCATACCCAATGATAGCCATGTGGGATGATGCTTTTTCTGAGATGACCCTAGCTTCAAAGGAGGCTCTCTTCTCCAATAACGGGCAACTAGCCTGGGAGTTGATGCATAAGGAGCTAGATATTGTTTGGGCCAGCTTGTTCAAAGCGCTAATCAATGGAGGGATAGCCTGCATAAATATTGGCGACGCTACAAGAACAATCGATGGGACTTTTCGGCTGTACCCTAATGCAGCGCGAATCATTGACGGTATGAGCAAGGCTGGATTCACACCCCTCCCAGACATTATCTGGAGAAAACCAACGAACGCACCCAACAAATTTATGGGTTCTGGAATGCTCCCTGCTGGGGCGTATGTAACCTATGAACACGAGTATATTCTCATCTTCAGGAAGGGTAACAAACGTGCGTTTAGTACTGAGGCAGAGAAGCAAAACAGAAGACGCAGTGCATACTTCTGGGAAGAGCGGAACCGTTGGTTCTCTGATATTTGGCAGAACATATCTGGAACCCATCAACTGCTCACTAGTGAATCAGTAAGAAACCGAAGCGGTGCCTTTCCATTCACAGTGCCTATGAGGCTAATACAGATGTACTCTGTCTACGGTGATACGGTCTTGGACCCATTCGTTGGTACAGGAACAACCATGGCTGCCGCTGTAGCCTCAGGGAGGTCAAGCATTGGGGTAGATGTTGACCCTGGATTACACCCAAAGATAGATGAGTACATAAAACTTGGAGCTGAGGCGAGCGGTGAGATCTCCCAGCGTAGGATTAAGGCGCACATGGCGTCAACCGAAGAGAGATTGGCCAACTCTGGAGACAGTAAACACAACAATGAAAGTTATGGTTTTCCTGTCGTAACGACTCAGGAACGCCTCCTGGAGCTCCCAGCCAGCGCTTCGATTGAGTCATCTCCTGACGAATCCACAGATGAAAGAGTCTGGAAAATTGAGCACGTTATCGGAACAGCCCACGACCTCATAGATCAAGAAAAACTAACGGCAAAAGGGGCGTAGCCTTATGAGTACTACGGCAGATCCACTCGACATGGTAAAAAAGCTAACAGAGCTAAACCAGAACTACCGTGCTGGCAAACCTTCTGTAAGCGACTCAGAGTACGACAGGCTCGTAGAAGCACTTAGAGCAGTGGACCCTAACAACCCATTCTTGCTAACTGTAGAGCCCGAGGCTATCGACGAGAAGTCGAGTGTCAAACACCCAACGCCAATGCTCTCCACTCAAAAGGCATATACTCAAAAAGAGCTCCAAGACTGGGTAAACAGAATCGAAGCCGCCGCAGTACGGCTGGGCGTAGACCTGGTCTCATTTAGGGTCACTCCAAAACTAGACGGTCTAGCGGGAAGAGATGACGGCGAAGTTTTCGCCACCAGAGGCAATGGTAGAAATGGTACCGACATCACATTCGCATTTGATCGGGGGGTCGTTCCAATAGGCGGTAGGGGGCTAGGTGTTGGCGAGATAGTCATATCGCAGAGTTATTTCGAGGCTAACTGCACCGAAAACTTTGAACATCCACGAAACATGGCTGTAGGTATTGTCTCTGCTGATATAGTCAGCGAATTCGCCAAACCAGCCCTATCAGCTGGTGCCGTAAGGTTTGTGCCTTATACGACCCTCGATGCATGGGAGGGTAGCGGGTTCGAGCTGACTTCCCAAATAGACGAGATCAGGTCCTCACTTACTGGTGATATTGACTACGCTTTGGACGGGCTTGTTGCTGAGGTAACGAGCGAAAAACTTAAGAATGAACTCGGTGCAACCAATCACCATAACAGGTGGCAAATAGCCCTAAAAGAGCAGGGCGAGACAGCCAAAACCAATATTATCGAGATAGTCTGGCAGACGGGCAGAACAGGCAACATTACCCCAGTACTCATTGTAAAGCCGACAAGGCTCTCGGGTGCCACTATCTCACGAGTCACCGCACACCACGCAGGCATGGTAAGAGATCGAGGTTTGGGCCCAGGTGCCGAAATAGAGATTGTTCGCAGTGGCGAGGTAATTCCCAAGCTCATCGCCGTTCACAGATCTAGTGACAACATAAGCCTGCCAGCCGAATGCCCCTCTTGTGCTGGAGCACTAACTTGGCGTGATGATTTTCTGAGATGCGAAGCCTCCTCATCATGCCCTGGCCAGGTGTCTAGCGGTATAAGGCATTGGTTCAAAACACTAGGAAGCGCGGATGGCATGGGTGAAAAAACCATTGCTCGGATGGTAAGTCATGGGTTCTCATCACTAGAGCGTATCTACAATCTAAATGAATCAGATTTAGTCACTATGGGCTTCGGCCCAGGACAAACTACAAACATTCTGGCAGCTCTAAAGGTAAGCCTAAGCACCCCCGTAGAGGATGCGAGATTCCTATCCGCGCTAGGAATCAAAGACCTAGGTATCGGGGAATCTAGGAGACTACTAACTCACTACCGCCTGTCTCAGGTATGCGAGATAACCCCTAGCGAGCTAGCCCAAATAAAGGGATTTGGGCCAATAACGAGTATCTCCATCACAGACGGTCTAGTCGCTCGTAAAGCCACTATCTCACACCTCCTGTCAATGGGGTTCAACATCGAGGTCACACCATTGATCTCAGAACAGGTAGAGGTCGACAGTCCAGTAGCTGGTAAGAATCTAGTATTCACTGGTAAGATGACAGTGATGACTCGCAACGACATGAAAAAGCTAGCTCGGGACTTAGGCGCAAACGTTCAGTCAGCGGTTTCGGGAACAACAGATCTTCTTGTCGCTGGAGAAAAGGCCGGTTCAAAGCTATCGAAAGCTGAGAAGCTTGGTGTTCGGGTGCTCTCTGAGAGTGAGTGGAACGAACTGATAGGCTAGAAGTGCCTCCAAATATATCTTTATAAAAAAAGCTAAAGTCTCTTGGGCTGTAACCGATTGAGCTTTTGTTCATCGGTTCTCCTTCTTCTTCGATGAGCAAGAGGAAGCCCCTACTCTTGAAGGGTGATGGCTTTCCTATTTGTCTAAAGATACCCCCCCGCAGCTTGGTTCTTGCCAATCAACTGCGGGGGGGTTTTCTACATTAAGGCCGCATCGTGATACGATTATAAGGAATGAAACTTACTGTTCAAATATTGGTATTGTCTACAATCGGCTGTTCATCTCCAGTGACCACACAATTGGCAGGAGATGTTCTTCTAACTCCTGACTCAAATGCTCGCCGTCAAGTCTGGATGTTCACAGACTCAGGGAGCGGGTTCGTTGCACATGAAAACCCCATCGCTAGAGACATGTCTAGCCTAGGGCTGGGGGTTGTAGACGGGGAGATCTGGCTGACTGGCCTATGTTGGTGGCCAGGTTGCGGGTCCAACGCTGAAATGGAGATTAGACAAAGAGAAGGGCCCCTCCTCTTTGGGATAGGAACGAGAGACCTTAGTGAGTGGCGAGCCTTACAATGGCGACTCAAGGGAGCTGGCGACCTAACACCCATTGACCCTGAAATAAGGCAGACTGATGACGGTATAGTCCTCTGGTATTACGGCGTCCCTGGTCAACAGCACAATGACCCAATGAATAGGACCAACCACGAAATCCATACTGCCAATCTACAGGGTGAAAACTTCGTCTCGAATGGTCTATTGTTGAGGGGGCATGGCCTAGGGGATCCAGCACCTATAACCTACAAGGGAGAACAATTACTATTCGCTACAACTGAGGCCGCACAAACGAGTGGCGTGTTCACTGGGCAGCAGCCAAGGGAGGTCTCTAAGCTTGAGGGGGTCTCTGTGCCTTTCGCATTCGAGGTTAATGGAGCCCTGTGGTTACTTGCTTCGAAGATAATCAACGGTCACCCCACCCCTGTTCGCGCAACATCAAATGACGGCCGAAACTTCTCACAGTGGGAGGAATTTCTGCCTACTGGCAACATGGAGGGCTGCTCAAGCCCAGTAGGCGCTGTAGTTGGAGAAACTATTGCTGTATTCTGCGTTAACGAACCAACTCTTCCTGGGTAACATCTCTTGAAATCGACGATAAACCGCCACCTGCCTGGGATTGCTATATTATCTGTTGTCTTCTGCATAGTTTTAATGTCAGACAGGGTTGCAACGGGCGACGCAGCCCACCTGTTGGGGATCTCTGACAGGCTAGCCTGGGAATTGACATCGGGACAAATCACTCTGTTTGGAGGCAACCTATTTTCACTCTTGGCCCCTCACCCGCCCGCGGGCTACCTCTTGCCCATGTTCTTCTACACCCTTGGGCTAGACCAGATAGCGCCTATTGGAACGGGGCTCGTAGCAGTTATATTTATCTGGCGAGGAATGCTGCTGCTGACAGAGCAGAAAACAACAACACCATGGCTAGCTCTACTAATACTTCTAGCCACACCATTTACTTGGCGTCAGATTGAAAACACGACATGGGATCTGCTCTCTGCAGCGGCGGTCGTTATGAGCCTTGGGCACCTGTCAGCGAGTGGTGGGTTGGATAACAGGCGCCACTCAAAGATGTTCGGTCTATGGATGGGGGTTGGGTTTCTTACAAAGTACACCTTCCCGATCTTCATGATACTACCAGCAATAATGGCTGGCTTTAGCGTCATAAAAAAAGGTAATTTTGTAAATCTAGGGCTAGCTTTCGGGATCTTCTTATTGGTAGCAGCGCCTTGGTATGGAACACACCTACAAGGAGTCCTACCCTACCTTTTTGACTCACTTAATCCTTCTAGTACCATGGTCGACAGCGGCTCAATAAGCGGCTCTATTAACAACTCTTACTACCTGTCTGTATTCAAGGATTCCTACGGTTGGCCTTCATTTATTTTGCTGATATCACTAGGCGGATGTGGACTAACCACAAAAGCAGGACGACTTACCTTCATTTCAGCTATCAGCGGTGTTGTACTATTGACCCTTATGGGACAACAGCAGCCTCGCTACATGTACCCATGCCTCCCTCTGCTTGCGACCAGCGCTGTAATTGGGCTGAACCAAATTAAATCCAGAGAAGTTACCTACAAGCTGTTGGGTGTCATGACTTTAGTCCTGATGCTAATTCAAGGCGGGACAACAGCTAGGGCTGCCTACTCGAGTCAGTGGGTACCAGCAGACAGGGCCCACAACCACGGGGCTTGGAGTATGATGGAGTGGGGACATTGGCCGCACGCAGAGGAGAGCTTCCTGCCAACATCACTGCACCCAGAGACTTGGAAAATAGATCAGGCAATAGATTTACTGTCATCCAACGGTGCCAGCAATGGATCTACGGTCGGTATCATGCTTGACGAAGTAGGCGGAGAGCTCGGGTTTGGAATTTTCCTTCAGCGAGCCGAGGCCCTCGGACATCACTGGAATTTCGCATCAATTGCCCCCTCTCCAAACCCCAACGATCAGAGAGCCCAGATCTTTACTGGCCCATTTGTTACTGGGGACTTTGGCCCAGCTATATTCTCTTTGGTCTACGCCGCGTACAGGCCAGGGGATCGTAGTAGAGAGGCGTGGTTAGAACAGATGAATGCGGAAGAGCTCTACAAGATAGATCTACCAAATGAGTTCGTTGGAAGAATATTGAGGGTAGATATAGCGACAGACCGAGAAGATCTCCGAGATGGGAGTGAATTGTGAGTCACAAAAAAAGGGCCCTCATTCATCTTCTTTTAGCTTTGCTGGTTCTATCACCAATGTGGCTGTCACCTATATCTAGACCTATCGGCCACGAGAGCGGAGATCTATGGAATCACGCATGGGGTGCGTGGTGGTTCGCAGACTCAATTGGAGATCTAACCCTACCTTGGCGGACTGATCTACTATATGGACCCAACGGAGGGGTCTTGTGGTATATCGACCCATTGGGAGCGACAATAGGTGCCCCCTTCACCCCATTTCTCGGAGTTATTGGATCCTGGAACATCACTCTGTTGATCTATCTTGCACTCGCATCCTATGCGGCAGCCACACTGACTGCGCGGTTTTCTAAAACTGGATGGCACACACTCATAGCCTCAACAGCCCTTCTTTTTGGACCCTATCTACTAAGCGAGGTTCACAATGGTATATCGGAAGCGATTAATGTCGCGCCTGCTATACTAGCGATAGCTGCAGCTCACAAAGCGCTACACAGAGGTATAAAGAGGGACTGGGTCTATCTATCACTAGCGTTGTTTGTGACAGCCCTAGGCTCCCTATATTACCTACTCGGAACAGCTATTGTTTTGGCTGTAATTGGACTCCACTGGTTGGTCTTTTTACGACCCAGCAAGAGGCAGCTCGCATACGCTTTCTCATCGGCCTCCCTAAGTGCCGTCGCAATCTACCCTATATCAGTCCTGATGAAGGCATCAGTCTACGCCGAAGACGCCCTAGTTTTACGTTCAAGCGGAATGGTCGAAGCGCTAAAACTACACAATGCAGTTGACCCACGAACCTACATCGCACCATTTGGGTTCCAGTCTGTTGATCTGGCATCTGGGGGAGAGGCATTCCTGCACTCGGGTTACCTCGGATACACAATAATAGCCCTGGCCTTCTACGGAGCGTACAAATCTAAAAGCATTCAATGGATAGTAGCTGCTATAGTTTCAACAATTATGGGGCTTGGGCCGAGGCTGTTTTTCGATGGGGAGTGGGTAACAACAGGGGCTGGTAATACACTCGCACTTCCCTTTGCCTCGATTCAGTCCGTTCTTCCACAGCAGGCGCTCACCCACTCTCTAAGAATAGCAATGCCTGGAGTCGCTATTTTTGCATGTTTAGCGGCAGTTGGGTTTATGCACATTCTAAAGTCGAGAGCTACTGGTCGATATTACATTGCAGCAGGAGCCTTAGTTATCAGTGATATGATCCTTTTAGGGGGAAGCCCTTGGCCTGTAGCTAGAGCACCGTCAATTGATACAGAAGCTGCCATATTTATTAGGGATAGCGAGCACTCTGGAATGGTCTTGGATATCCCAGGAAATGTTGGCGAAGGTATGGACACAAGCCGATACCTAACCATGCAAGCCTATCACCAGCGGTCAATACCATATCGACCAGACGCTAGAGGGGTGACAGCGTCACTTCTTGGGGCTCATACATTCACTGTCTTGATCGCAACCTCAGAAAACCGGGATTTTCATCGAGAACAACTTCAGCGCGAGCTATCCAGAATAACCGAATTAAGGAAAAATGAACTGCATGAACTGGGTGTCAGCCACGTTGTAGTTCACCGAGAATTAGAGAGAGGTGAACAGGGAACAGCTGAAGCCGAAGATATCCTCCGCCGTCTTTTCGGTGAACCAGATGTTTTCGGCCACCACGCCGTATATGAGGTGCTCAACAACACTGGAGTTATTGAGCTACCTTAGTTGGTAGTCAACCTAGACTACTCACCATCTACAGGGTTGGGGTTACCCAAGCCACCAGGGTTGTTCTCGGCCCCATCTGGGACAGGGTTAACTGGTGTAGGGTTGAGTTCTGCACCTGGAGGTGGGCCATCAAGAACAGGGTTGCCATCATCTCTATCTGGTAAAGATGAGAACACACCTTCCCAAGAAGAGCCGCCACCAGCGCTAACCTCAATTGAGATATCCTCAGCGTCAACCGTTATAGCCTCTGGGTAGGCGATACGCTGGTCGTCTGGCCCCGCTCCGTCTCCATTTGAATCGTTTACAACCATTATGTATAGCTCAACAGGAAACTCCTGTGGAACCTCTACGGAGAAAGAGCCTCCAGAGACTGATCCTTGGTGTACAATCTTCGGAACTGTCCAGCCACCTTGAGTGTGTGCAATCTGGAAATCAACAAACCCAGACTCTACTCCTTCAACCTGGCCAGAAACGGTAACTGTCTCAGCTCCAGCTGCAATTAATGCCTCAAAGTTAGGTATACCAGTTGTGTCAGTTACCTCACTACCACCAGCCTCATTGTTGTTAGGGTTACCAGCTTCATCTTGCTGGCCAATATTGTCGGCGCCATTGCCCATATGTGGCTGACCCTGGCCCTCTGGCCCTTGGCTAGGAACAGACCCCGCCTGCTCTGGTGGAGCTGGGCAGGCCAAAAGAGTTGACACACTCACTGCTAATCCAAATAGTCCTAACTTTCTCATAATTCTCTCCCTAAGGTTTCTTTCTCTGTGTGTCATATCCAAAACGGAATCGATCGTCACTTTTTGTTGTCGACTAAATCACCGACATCTCTCGACCTACCGTCGTAAATGCCGAAACAGCCTTCTCTAAATGTTCCCTTGTGTGACCTGCTGAGATCTGTACCCTAATTCTAGCCTTGCCCTTTGGTACCACTGGAAAAGAAAAACCTATCACATATATCCCCAACTCTAAAAGGCGATCGGCCATATCACCAGCGACCCTCGCATCTCCCAGCATTATTGGAACTATTGGGTGCTCTCCATCTGGGATAGCAAAGCCCGCAGCGGTCATGGCCCCTCTGAAATATTCTGTATTCTCTTCGAGTTTATCTCTCAATTCAGTAGTCGCTGATAGGATCTCGAAAGCCTTCAGAGCCGCCCCTACGATGGCAGGAGCTACCGTATTTGAGAATAGATAGGGCCTAGATCTCTGGCGCAATATTTCAATAATCTCTTTTCTACCAGACGTGAAACCCCCAGAGGCTCCCCCCAACGCCTTCCCCAATGTTGAGGTTACTACATCAACCCTACCCATAACGTTCCTATACTCGATGGAACCCCTACCAGTCTTGCCCATAAAGCCTGTTGCGTGGGAGTCATCAACCATTACCAGAGCCCCATACTTTTCGGCAAGATCACAGATAAGACCAAGCCTAGCCACAGTCCCGTCCATAGAGAAAACTCCATCGGTTGCTATTAGCTTTATCCTAGCACCAGCCTGGTCGGCCTCGATCAGCTTGCGCTCCAAATCCACCATGTCATCTGTTAAATATCGATAACGCTGAGCCTTACAAAGCCTAACCCCATCGATAATCGAAGCGTGGTTGAGTGCATCAGAGATAATTGCATCTTCTTTCCCAAGAAGTGTCTCAAATAGCCCACCGTTTGCATCAAAGCAGGAGGTATAGAGTATGGTGTCATCAGTCTCCAAGAAGCTTGAAATAGCTCCTTCTAGAGATTTATGGATATCTTGAGTACCACAAATAAAACGGACGCTGGACAGGCCGAACCCATGGCTGGCCATCGTCTCTGTAGCTGCGCTGATCAAACGAGGATCATCAGAAAGACCGAGGTAATTGTTAGCGCAGAAATTTAATACTTCTTTGCCGCCTGCTACCCTAATGTTTGCCGATTGCTTCGAGACGATCACTCGCTCGCTCTTGTATGTTCCAGCGTCGCGAATAGTTTGAAGTTCGCGCTGTAATTTCTCATCTAAAGGTGCGTACATTTTCTCTCCACAAATAATCAAACAGACCCTATGAGAACCTGATAACCACCTTAGGGTTGCTGCTGATCATCTTTTCAAAGCTATCTTTTTCCCAATCGGCAATATCAACGATTGTCCCTTCTCCCCTATTTAGGATCACCTCCCAGACTGCATCGTGGATACCGTTAGTTCTATTCTCTAAAAGATTTCTGGTTATCTCCCAAGTTCGAAAAATCTGACGACCAACGACACCGTGAATCTGTATTCCATTCATCACTATTCTGTGGCCATCTTCAAGTACCATGTTGCCATTTTTTACACCAAAAGCGACAACATCACCACCTCTCCTAACGCACTTTATTGCGTTATTAAAGGCGCTATTGAACCCAGCCATTTCCAAAACTACGTCAGCACCCACACCGTCTGTACATCTCAAGACATTCGCTATAAGCTCTGGATCTGAGCCCCAGTCGTTGTATGGGTTTAACTTAGGGGTAAACACCTCATCGCAGCCTAGACTATACGCCATCTGGGCATGTTTCTGATTCATCTCAACACCGATAACCTTTGACGCACCCATACCTCTGGCTATCAAGATCGCGAACAGCCCAATCGTTCCGCACCCAATTACAACTACCGTCTTTCCGCGTAGGTCTCGCACCTGACAAGCGTGTACCGCATTACCAAAAGGCTCCTGCACAGCCGCTACCTCGGGTCGTATCTTGGTTATATCAGTTGGCCATAGGGCTTTAGCTGGGAGCTTTATATACTCTGCGAAACAGCCGTTCTGGCTAATCCCAATGATCTTATCCTTTGCACATACATGAGAGTCTCCCAGTCTGCACTGGTAACAGGCACCACAGATAATATGAGACTCTGTCGAGACTATATCTCCCACTCTGAGACCATATTTCTCTGCGGCCCACTCTCCCAAATCGACGATCTCGCCGAGAAGCTCGTGACCAACAATTCGCTTGTCTAGGCCCTCTTCATTCAGGCTGGAGTCGATCATGTCACCGAATGCTTTTCTCCACCAGATCCCCCTGTCGGAACCACAAAATCCAGCATACCTAACCTTAATGATAACGCCAGACCTATCAGCAGCATACTTTGAGGCGTCGAGACAAGGTCTCTCTACGTCTTCCAAAACAAGCCCTGTAGAACCTTCCCAACTTTCACGGCTTCTGTCGAATGTTAGTGCCAACATAACGACTCCTTCATAATTAAGTATCCCTACTAATCATCTAATAATACCTTTTTATCCATGTTCGAGCAGAGGTGACAGTCTGTTTGGGATCCTTTTCTTCCATTTTTGTTAATGCGCAGACGAGTAGGTTGAAATATTGTAGGTTAGACCAATAAAGAGCTCACTTTATTGGAACATAAATTTCGGAATTTTACTATGCGCAGATTACTGCTTTCAACAATCGCTTTTTCTCTTGTCGCCTGCCCAGAGGCACCCTCAAACCTAGAAGGTGGTGGACCTCCACCTCAAGCGGGAGAGAACCAACAACAAGAGATGACCAATAGCGCCTTTGACGCAGCCCCAGCGCTGGACACTGTTATTGATGAGCCGACCAACACACAAGAGGCTCTCGCGGAGGATGAAACGGCGGTAACGGTTACGGGTACAATAGTATGCGACTCGGGAACTGGACCATATAGAGTCCGTATCTTCGTACCACCTCCAAGCGAAGGTGGACCTCAAGAGGAAACCCAAGGAGCACCTCCTGGTCCACTAGCAGCAGTAACCGTGGCACAGGCTGGAGAATTTTCGATTCTCACTCCAGCTGGAGAGGCACTAAAAATTCTAGCCTATGAAGACAAGGATGATAACGGCGTACCTACACCTGAAGAGACGCAATTCGGTACGGCCGACGGTGGGCTGACTAACCTCTCAGCCAATACTAGTGGAGTTGTTTTAAACTGTAGCAACATTCCACCGACACCAGATCCCATCCCTGTAAATACCGAGCGAACACCCGATGGAGCTATGGCTCCAAACAGCGATGAGGGCGCACCACCTGCAGGCCTACCTGTTGAAGGCGGGGAAGCGGGACTACCACCTGAAGGAGGAATGCTACCGCCAGATGGAGCACAAGGGCCAGCCCCCGAGGGGATGACTCCTCCACCTACAGAGGATCAATAAAAATAAACTTTCTCCTTGAACTATTCGCACTTTGATCCGAGAGGGTCAGTAACCAATAGTGGTATCAAGGAGAGCGTTAAATGTATAAAGCGGCTTTTGCACAAGATTTGAGGCACCTGTTTCAGGGGAATGGCTCTCTAACAGACCAGTCCAGCATTACACTGGTACCTACAGAAGGCGCTAACCGAGACAATAAGGCTCCTTTCTTGTCGAGACTTAGAGAGCCCGCTCGCCTCAGAAGCTGGGAGGACCACACAAACGCAATATCAGGGCTCCCTTTAGACTCCATACATTTGTTGATCAAAAGTGAGCTGCCCGAGGATGAGATCGAATTGCAACCCAAGGTCGCAGCCGCGGTAATCAAAACACGTCATGACCTTCATTTCTGGGAACCATTAGCAACTCTTGGTCTCACAAGTAGCTTCAAACTCCACAAGGAAGCGCTACAGGAAGATATGGCGCTACTACGTGAGAACTGTCCATCTCAGGACTGCCCAGGACTAGTACACGCCTGGGGGAAAGCCTGGGAAGAGTTGAGTCGTAGCTTAGCAAAAGAGACAAAGCATATCTAAATAGGCGCGGCCTTTTATGGGGTGTCAGGGTTCGTTTTCGAGGTACTAACAGCCCCAACAAAGCAAAGAACACCCATAGCCACAACTGCTATTGACTTAGACTCTAGCATAATTATTTTTGCGCTAAGCCCCCAGTCTGACCCTAAATTGTTTGCCGTCTCCTTAAAACCAGGGAGGGGCCAGGCCAAAAAAACATATGACACAAAGAATAGCGCTATCCAGGCCATATTTAGTCTACCAGCGTGGGCGGCAGCCACAACAGCACCTATAGGTAACAACATATATACAAGGTGATGTTCATAGGTGTATGCGGGAAAAAGGACCATAAAGGACATTAAAGCACCAGCGCTGCACATCAGAGTCACTGGTTCCTGGCTCTTAGATCTAAAGCGAAAAAGAAGAGCAGAGAGTGCCGCCAGACTAGAAAACATGGCCAAATTAGAGGCCAACTGAGTTGGCGGAGAGGTCCTGGGCAGCCCCCCAAACCCAGAGGTGATCTGCATCCAGAGGTTACCCCATGAGTGGTTCGCTGGTATGTTCAGTGGGACCGTAAGATCGTGATAGTCTCCTCCAGCGAATCCAGGTAATACTTCCAGATAAAATTCTATCTGATGCTCTATGCCTACAAGGGGAAGCGTAGCTAACGATGATGCTATCGCCATAAATATCGCCGCCATTACTGCCAATTTTTTCTTCCTAACCATCCACCATAAGACAAAAATAGCTGGACTCATCTTCATCATACATGCGTAGCCTACCAACAACCCACCCAAAACAACGGATCGCTTCTCCTCTCTCTCTGCTAGCAATAGGCCCCAAACAAGAAACGCCAACATCAAGAGGTTAGCCTGCCCCATTCTGTGGCTGTTGGCGATTGGTGAATATGTAGCCATTACAACACCAGCTATCGAGACAAGCGCTGGTGAGGGGTGCCACCTCCACAGCCCAAGAAGAATAGTGGCGAAACATATTGTTCCTAACCAAAAAAAGATGGCATATGAGGTGGCTAAGTTGTGAGGGGCAGCCCATGACATCGATATCAGGTAAGGCGGTGGATAGAAATAGGGATAAACAGAGCCTCTGGTGCCATCAATACGGGCTAAATCGCCCAGCAATTCGGTGTCGTAAGGAGAATCGCCGCCAAGAGCTGCCTCTAGAGCATAAAAATAAGAAGCGAAATCTCGAGCGCTCGAGGATTCTCTAATATCTTCCCACCCTGTTGTCGCAGTGCTGAAACCATAGATAACTGTACCGATTATGAAGATAACAAACGCAACGATACTAACTCTTGAACCAAATATGGTAGAACTTTCTCTCTGCAATCCTGTTGAGGGGTCACGCACCAGATATCCTTGGAGTAATGTTGAGCTCTAACCTACAGTTGCCACTTTTTATCGCGCTTATACTCTTTTCACAAAGTGGGTGTAAACCTTTGGGCGCGAACATGAGTGTACCACCACCCGCATCTATCACTGGCGTGAGGGTAGTGGCGCCTGCCGAACTACCATCAGAGTTAATAACCGAAGGATCTGTTTCTGAAAGGCAGTCTGGTATAGCTGGTGACCTCACTATCTTTCTATCTGGAGAGCACCAGGGTTCACTTGAGACCTGTGGCTGCCCTATCAGGCCCAGAGGCTCTCTTCCTAGGAGCGCAGCATATATAAACCAGCACCATGCTACGCACCCTAACAGCAAACAGCTGATACTTAATGGAGGCTATTGGTTAAGCGATGCTATATCTGCAGAAAGCACCCTTAGGCGTGATGCAGAGGTCCAGAACGATTGGATGATTAGGGGTCTGGAATCCATTGGTCTACATGCTGCAAACGTCACATGGGCTGATCTTCCTGGTCTAAACGGGAAAGACATTCCAGAGTGGGCTGTATCTGCTAATATTACTACAACATCTACACAGCAGTCCCCCATACCAGGGAGCACAATCGTGGACCTAGGTGGATTAAGAATTGGTATTACGGGAATTACCGAACCAACAGCTGGCTTTATAGCCACCCCTAATTTCGAAATAATAGATCCAGTAGAGCCTGCAGTAGAGATCCTAAATTCCCTAGCAGATCAGGTCGACATATTGGTTCTTCTTTCTTACAGGTCGCATGAGGCTGCTGCCAACATAGCTCAAATGGTGCCAGAGCTTGACCTAATCGTCGACACAGGGCTCCACCGTGAATACGCTGTGCCTTTTATACATGAGACAGCTATCTGGACACAGAGCCACTTCCAGACACAGCGACTGGGCGAACTCATAGTGGACGTTGATGGCGACGAAATAACACTGCTAATGGCTCGCATGATCGATATGGATCCAGAGGTAGGAAACCACCCAGGGACCTTTGAGCTAATGATGAGCGCCAGAAGGGCTATAGAAAACATTCAGATGGAGTTGTTCGGGCCGTGAGGATTTGGGTAGCACACCTTCTCATCTTATTTGGGATCTCAGTCACAGCTCTTTTGGCATGTGTAACCACACCTCCAGCTATAACTTCAACACAAACGGCTCCTCCAGCAAGACAACTACACCCAAACGCCTCACCAATGCCAACAACAGTAACACCACCAAAGCCAGACTCACGTTTTGTTGGGGTCGTGGTCTGCTCAACTTGCCATCAAGCAGAGTACCAGATCTGGAGCAATTCCAATCATTCAACGGCTAGAAATAGCCTAAAAGAATCTAGACGAGCATACTCCCCAGAGTGTTTAAGTTGTCACACCACTGGACTATATAGAGAATCTGGATTTTCACCAGCTACACCAGAGCCAACATTAGAAAACGTAGGCTGTGAGTCATGCCATGGTCCAGGATCAGGGCACTTATATGACCCTTATGGGGAGATATATGGAGATCTCAATTTGTCTGAAGACGCTTGCATGTCTTGTCACAACGAGGACCGATCACCCGACTTCGAATTAGAGCACTACTGGTTAGCCATAGCGCACTAAAAACTCAAAGATCTTCTATTGACCGTCGCTACCGATAGCTTCGACCGGACAGTTTTCCATTGCCTCTTCACACTGCTCAAGCTCATCAGCATCTTCAGGCTGCTTAAAGCAAATATCGTGATCCTCGTCATCGGATATGCGAAAATTGTTCGGGGCGGCGTCAGAGCAAACTGAACACAGAATACACTCTTGATCTACGTAAAAAGAGACGGTTTCACCATCAATTGTCACCTGACCACCTACATTATCTTCCCAAATATTTTCTGGATCTGCCATAATTATTCTCCATTTATTTCTTATAGCTATCTATAGTAACACTACTATCTTCTATATCATTAATATGTGATATCACCGATTTTCTGTGACGCAAATGCCTTATTGAATGGTTATGGTCTGTTTATGTCAATACTCAAAATCGCCCAGATGGGCCATCCAGTTCTTAGAGAGGTTTGCAGCCCTGTTCCAGTCGATCAGATAAACTCGCCAGATGTTCAAAATTTCATACAAGATATGTTTGAAACTATGGTCGACGCTGATGGAGCTGGGCTAGCTGCTCCTCAGGTGCATAAGCCGATACGAATAGCAATTTGTACATTTGATGAGGGTGTGATCGTCCTAATCAACCCAATACTAACACCTATAGGTGAGGGCAAAATCGCAACCTTTGAGGGTTGCCTGTCTGTAGATGGACTGAGGGGTGAAGTTGTGCGTTGGGAAAGTATACACCTCGAAGCTCGTAGCCAAACAGGCGAAAAGATAGATATTAACCTTCACGGCTGGAATGCTATTGTAGCTCAGCACGAGTGCGACCACCTAGATGGGGTACTATTTATAGATCGATGTGACACAAAGACTCTAGCGTTTCTGCCAGAATATGCTCGTTACATGCAATATAGTGACACCGAAGGAGAGGAGTAAAAAATGGGACTCTTTTCATGGCTGACGCCATCACCCGAAAAACAGATAGCTAAGGCACAAGGGTACTTAGACAACAGACTTTACGTCAAGGCACGAGATGCTGCAGAAGGATTAGACGGAGATGTTGCCAAGGAGATCCGAAAGGCTGCCTTGTGTGGGCTCCGAGATCTAAACATAAGAGAGGCTATTGGCTTAGCAAATGCGCTGGAATTTGATAGAGCTCAAGAGCACTTAGAACTGGCAGAAAGCTTCGACCAAGGTGGAGACAGTAAGCTTCAGGAGGCAAGAGGAGAGGTTAGGCGACTAAGAACCAAAGCACCTCCTCCAAAGCAGAGGCGTGCTGGGTCTGCTGGGGCTAGCCCATTTGGGGGCGGTGGGGCTACTACAAGCGAAGGTGCAGGTGCCGACGAAATTCCAGAGCCTGACGAGAACAACCTATGGTCTTTACCACCAGACGACCCTCGGCTTGCTGTCGCGATAACACTGGAGACATACCCCACTGAACTCCGAGAAAAGCTCCTGGCGCTCGGAGGAAAATTCGCCGGAATCCTAGCCTTAATAGACAAAGGGGAGCCTGGTGAGGCAGTCGAAAGACTCACACCATACATAGAGAGTGAGCCCGCAGTAAGGTATGAAAGAGCTCGGGCTGCTCGGGCTGCAGGCAAACTCCCGCTAGCTGGTTCTGATCTAGCCACATGGGGGCAGGAGTTTGGTCACAAGGTGGTGGGAACAAGCCACACTGCTGCACAATTAGCTCATATCTACGCCGAGCAAGGGCGGCTTGAAGATGGGCTCAGAGTGGTTATCGCCCAGGTAAAAATAGAGCCTGGACAAAAGCAACTCCGAGGGACGATGGCTACGCTTCTAGAAGCCGTTGGCCGCTTCTCTGAGGCAGATGAGGTCGCGAGGAAATTGGTTAGTGAGGTACCTTCAGATCTAGGGCTATACCGCCTAATGGCCCGATGCCGTATGCGAGGAGGAAAGAGAATTGAGGCGATGCAGGTTCTTGAATCAAGCCTGAAGAACAACTGTACAAGCGGCACATGTGGCTCACAACCGTTCGATGTAGAGGCTGGAAGAATGTTGGCTAGGCTATACCTCGAGGACCGACTAGACCCGAAACGTGCCGCTGAGCTGATGACGCTTATCAACAACAACGCTAAAGAGATGGGTTGGTTTGACCAATACCTAGAGGCCCTTGTAGAAAGGAACAGTGGAAAAGCAGATAACCAAGCCTTAGCTGCCAGCCTTCTTGTAGGTGTTGACGAAAATGATCCTAGGAGGGCCTTGGTAGACCAGGCTTTTGGACAACCTACCAACAGTTAAGCTATTTTATCCAGACCTTAGCGACCTTCCTACGAGCCACCTCACGCTCTAAAAAGCGACGTACAAACGGAGCCCTTAGGTGTTCCTCCACCCCATGTGAGCCATCAATCTCACGACGTCGCTGAGCTATACTCCATGTGACAACAGCGGCGGCAACTGAGACATTTAGAGACTGGGTGACACCTCTCATAGGTATGGTCACAACACCGTCAGCTATCTCTTTAGCCTCTTCAGAAACACCCGCTAACTCTCCACCAAAAAGGACAGCAATTGGGCTATCAACAGGTAGATCTTCAGGTGATACAGCGTCATCTGATAAGTCCGCCACAAAGATCTTGAACCCCCTAGACTTCACCTCTGAGGCCCAAGATTTAGTGTCGGGAAATAACCTTAGGTCTAGCCACCTCTCTGACCCCCTAGCTGCACCCTTAGACGCCTTAAACTTGTGTGCGATAAGGTGAGCTTCATGAACACCGAAAGCCTCGGCCGATCTCAGTATAGCCGAGACGTTGTGCCGTCTATGTACAGCCTCTGCTGCGATTATTATTCCATTAAGCCTACCGTCCAGTAGGTCCAAACACCGCTGGAGCCGCTCTGGAGAGACCTCTCCAGCCAATTCGTGTAGATCTGCTGGAATCCTTGATAGCAGGTGTTCTGGCTGTTGAGACAATATTCTCTCCTATGGATCTATTTACGGCTTCGGAATATAGCCGCGAAACTAACAGGTTCAATCTCTAGAGTCTATCTCATGGGATTATCAGGCACGGAGCCCATCATGGGAAGACTAACCGGGAAACAGAAGAAGTATCTTAGAGGGCTAGGTCACCACCTAAACCCAGTTGTAATGGTGGGACAAAGAGGAATAACACCAGCGCTGCGCGGAAAATTTGAAGACGAACTCTACAACCACGAACTCATAAAGATCAGGGTCTCCACAGACTCTATCGATGGAGTAAAAGAGGTCGCCGAGGATCTTGCAAATGAAGCAAAAGGTGAGGTCCTCCAAGTCATAGGACGGATGGCTCTAGTATATAGGCGTAGAAACGAAGAGCCCGAAATTGAACTTCCTTAGGCTCGACCTTTACTGTTCTTCAGAACCACCTGCATCTGGCGAAATATTCGGAACCACTACCTCTCTTTGAGGTACCACTGAAAATTCTACTAAAGAGCCAATTTCACAGGTGGGCCAAGGCATAGCATTCAGCGCATTAACAAGGCATGCGGAGGCCGAAGGCGGGACATCACTATACTGAGAGACACGGAGCACCTCAGGCCCGCCAGATCCGTAGACAACCTCCATTGATATCTCGCCCGATATCTGAGGATCTACCAACCACCAAGCGATCATACAGTCGTCGGCTATCTCTGCACTCCAACTCTCATCAAACCAGCTTTGTAAAGCTGCTGGTGTAATAGCCTCTCCCAAAGTTACATCTGGAGCCAAGCTAAACTCCACTACGGCACCTGGGTGATAACCTTCTGGAATCATAGCTACTCGGAGAGCCTCTTCCGTGGCCAACTCAAGCGCCTCGACCCTGTCTCGCTCCGCCTTGCCCAGGTAAGACAAGGCCAATACGGAGGCACTCAAACCAACCATATAGAGCATTGAGCGTCTCTGTGCCTTCTGGTGATTTATCTTTCGCACCACTAAAACCTAAGGTTCATCAGAATCAAAGTTACAGTTAAGAAGAGAGCAGCTTCTTTCACATTTAGATACCTGCCATCTCCTCCTAAGAGCTCTTGGGCTATCCCAGATCGCAGCTAAAGGAGACAAGTCAAACACTGTGGCAACAGGCTCCAAGAAGTAACAAAGACGTACATTGCCTTGAGGATCAAAAGCTATGTCAGAGTGGCCAGCCTTACAGGTGAGACCACTAGCAACAGAAGGATATCTGTAGTAACTCTTTATCGCTGATAGCTGGCCTACCGAATTGCACACCGCACCACCTCTGCGCCTCTCCGCGATTAGAAAGTCGAGTGCCTCACAAATTGGCTCTGGATCAGAAGGCCACATTGGTGAACTTTTGTACCAGTCTGGATCGTAGCTATTCTCACCAAAATTCTGATAGAGCGGATGGACCACCAGCTGGTAACCACGTTCTCTAACAAATTTGTATAAAGGAATAACCTCGTGAGCGTTACCCCCATGAACTATTGAAGCGACCACTACCCGTGGACCCTTTGCAGCGTCAAAGAGGTCAAAAGCATCCATACACTTCTGCCACGATCCCTCCCGTCCACGTGAATGGTCCACCGTTTCAGCCGATGCGCCGTCCATTGAGATATAGGCTATAGATGCTCCAGCTGCGGCAACTGCGTCGACACGCTTCTTAGTTAAAAGCCAAGCATTGGTATTAAAAGAGACGGTGTTTCCAAGCTCTACGGCCCTAGACATTAACTGCTCGAGGTCCTTGCGAAGAAAAGGCTCCCCCCCAACGAAGTTAATAGATGCTGGCCCAACCCACTGGGCCAACCTATCGAGGGTATTAAGCCATATATCTCCTGGCAGATCTTTGGTGTCGTTTTTCCATATGTCACAATGAAGACAAGGCAGAAAGCACCGATCTGTTACCGAAAGGTGGATCTGTGTGGGCCTCTGGGGCGCCCGCCTGAGCTGTGCTCTGTCTAGCACCTTTTCTAAAACTGGAAGCCTCACATGGGCCTCCAAGCATCATGACGGGATATCTCAGCCTGGCTTATACCGATATAATTAGAGCTCCTTGGAATAAAGCATGTAGCGCATAGGTCTAACCCACTGTAATCGCCACAGGCGACCTCTCCCCTACGAGTCCTCATTTCGGCGCCCCACCAAAGATCGGAAAAGCTACTTTCAGCTAGATTTCCAATGGAATTGGAGTGGAGGTTGTCTCGAGTACAGACCATGAGATCACCATCCCAGCTAACAACTGGTGACTTCCAGAAGCCAGAGCAAGGGTTTAGGTTCTCTGCGACAACAGTTGACTGAACAGAGTTCTCCTGCTCCAAAGGTAGCCCTAGCCGCCTCATTGTCTGACGAAAGATCTTGTTCTCTTTGTTCTGAATTTCAGGGGTGGGACAGTCGAGTTGCTTAAAGAAAATTATCGCGTCGTCACCATGGGGCACATGTTGGGCAGATGCGCGTACTGGCACACCAGCCCTATTGCAGACCATGCTCCAACGCCTCATAAATGCAGATGCCTCGTCTGAGTTAGACGAAGAGACGATGTACTGAAACACGATTCTGGGATTACTAGCACCAGAAGATCCCTTTCTCTCCACCAATTTAGCCAAATTACGCTCAACATCAAAGAAACGGTCTCTCCCCTTTATTTGAAGATATGTATCTCGAGTCGCTGCATCTAGTGAGAAGTGCCAGACCTGCTCAACGCTTGAATTATTCAAGGCCACATCTATCGCTACATCATCAAGATGAGTAGCGTTTGTGTGCAACTCTATCTTACCAAACACACGATGCTCCCTGTTTATCTCAACAGCCATTTCATAGATCTCGGAAAACTTTGGGTGTATTAGGGGCTCTCCAAGCCAGAACATTATTAGAGTGTCAAAGTATGCCCGTGATTCTACCAAGTTATCGAACAGACGCCGAACCAAGGACGGGTCTATAAACCCAACTCTCTGGTGGTGAGGGTGGCCCAATTCAGAGATAGAGCAATGCTGGCACGCCAAGGAACACTTGTTCGTTGTCTCTAGCACCAAATATGAGCCAGCTAGGGTTGGGGGAGTAGGCATAGCGTTCATAGAGACCAGCATATACCAATATATTAGAAAAGGTGACACCAATAGATCTATGGACAGTACAACCACAGTGTGCGATAGATCATTATTCCCTATGAATATTTCCCAATGAGACAGCAGTAAAGAGGCGATAAAGTGCCTGACCCGAGAGACATCGCAGCTCGAATCAACTCTTGGACTGACAAAGGGCCCCAGGGTCCTTTAACCCTAGAGATATACCCCACCCTTAAGTGCAATCTCTCCTGCTCATTTTGCGACACTACGGATCGTCACCGGCCCCCTGTAAACGAATTATCACTAGCTAGGCACTTAGAGCTACTTGATGAAGCTGCCGAGATCGGGGTCAAGAGAGTCTTTATCCTAGGAGGAGGCGAACCACTAACCGCGAAAGACAAGATAGAGCAGATATTAGCTAGAACAAAAGAACTAGGCATGGAGGGGATTCTTACTACAAACGGAGTTCTGCTAAACAATACTATACGCTCACAATTGATCGAGACTAAATGGGACGAAATCCACATATCTATAGATGGGCCAACAGCGAAAATTCACGACGAACTAAGAGGCCAAGACGGGGCGTTTAATCGAACTATTAAGAATATCTGCCGGCTGCGCGGCGAGAGAAAGTTGGCTGGATCAAACCTACCTAGGGTCGCGCTTCATTTTGTACTGACAAACGCCAACTGGAGAACTTTACCCGACATGGTAAAGCTGGGTGCAAGCTTAGGCGTTTTCAGGATCGACTTTGATTCCCTGATTGCATATACACCCGATCAGATCAAACTGCAGCTCTCACCTGAGGAGAGAGCTAAGGTCCCATCCATAGCTAGGGAGGCGATGAATTTAGCAGAGCAGCTAGGCATTCAGACGACGCTCTCGAATTTCCTAGACGACGATAATCTGAGACGAGGAGACTCAGATATTAAGATAAAAACCGAACCTATAGACTCATCTAGCCCTTTCGCTCCAGCCCCGTGCCTTAAGGCCTGGCACTACATAGTTGTCCAGGCAGATGGAAAAATAAGCCCCTGCTGTGTTTTAGCTGGTGAAGGCGAAAGCCTCAGAGACAGGAGCCTCAAGGATCTATGGGTAAACAGTGAATATTTGAACAATATCCGCTGTTCGATGCTAAAAGGAAACCCAACAGACAGGTGCGTGGAGTGTTCATCGAACATTCTCGCTCACGAGGCCGACATTCGAAAACACCTATAGAGTGTTCTACGAACTAGACGAACAAATCCGAGCATAAAGATGGCAATAAACATCAACCTAGAACTTACTGACCACTGCAACATTAAGTGCCCTATGTGCAGCCAATCGCTAAGGGACGAAGCTCACGGTGTACCGAAAAAGTTCATGTCGTGGGAAACCTGGAAGGCGACTTTGGCTGGTTTAGAGGGAATGACCGAGAGAGTGAACCTATGTCCACACTGGCTCGGAGAACCAACAATACACCCTGAATTCGATAAGTTTGTGGAGTATGCCTTTGAGGCAAACAAAGGTGGGAAATTATTCGCCGAATTCAAGCTTCACACAAACGCAGTGAAATTCTCAGAGGAGAGGTCACGCCTACTAATCAGGCTCGCCAATGACCCATCAACTGCAAAAGATTGCTTTCAGACTATTCACTTCTCAATCGATGCCTTTTCCAAAGAGGTCTATGAAAAGGTAAAAGGTGCTGACCGAAGAGAGCAAGTATTCGCAAATGTGCAGCGATTCTTAGAGGTAAGGTCCGAGATGGGGTTTGATCTACCAAGAGCACATATCGCTTTTGTTGTTCAACCAGACAACTCCCACGAGGCAAGAAAATATGTGGAGCACTGGCGGCACTCTCTCTTACACCTTGGAAAAGCAGTCGAGATATGCTGGGATTGGCCCCCAGCCAATTCGGACGCAGTCTACCTACGCCCTCTAAATGGGGCCAACCAAGAAGAGCTGGACCTTCTCCACGCCGACACATGCAGGGAGATAGGGATTGCTCCGAGAAACAGTGTTTCAGGTCGCCTGAGGGGCACAGAGAGTTTTTAATTGTTACTGCTTTCCATACTTACGGCATGCTCCCCTGGAGAAATAGACACGCCTTTCGGCAATCAGCCTCTTACAACTGCTATGTATTACGCTCCAGATAACTCCAGCACAGCGGGGATTATTTTGGCGAACTCGCCTATCCCTTGCAAGCTGACAGATAGCGATGACCCATCGGAGATCCTTTTTGAGCAAAGGATGATAGAGGCTGCTTTTACCAGAGAGGACTCATTTACACTGTGGATGGAGTTAGTTCGGCCTCAAAACGAACCCTTTGTCGGTAACTATATAGCTACGGCCCCTGAGACTTCAAATGGGGAGCCACCTGCAACCGAACCCCGCTCTGTTTTGAGCTTCTTCAGGCTAGTAACCGAGGCTTCTGTAGCTCAGTACGACGGGATGTTGCGACGATTTCAGGCTGATGAGATTGAAGCGCTATATCTGACAGAAGGATTTTTAGAGATAACGGAGATCAATCCCAACCGAATCCATGGTGATCTCAATATGGCTGAAGGGAGCTATACTGGAAGCTTCAACGCCACGGCTTGTGACGATCCAGAGGTGCTTCAAATACTAGGGTTCATGTTTGAAGGTATTTTTTAGGCAAGAAAACAGCCAAAAACGTACCCAAATCAAAGCAAGCACACTACATTCCACCTATGAAACGACCACCTTGCGCAGGCCTCTGGAACACACCGATGGTTCATGTCAACGGAGACGTTACTACGTGTTGTCTAGATGAAGGTCTAGTCAACAAGCTAGGAAACCTAAAAGAGACGCCCCTCTCTGAGATCTGGTCAGGCGCAAAACTACATGCTTGGAGAATCGCTCACGTTGAAGGCAGGTTCGAAGACTCAGGGCCTCTCTGCACAAGCTGCAATTGGCGTTCGGCAGGCGCATACCCAGAAGATAAGGCCCTGAAATACCAACGAGACTTCACAAAAAACCCGCTAAACGAAGATGATAATGAATAGCGATGTAGCCATAGAGACAAGAGGGCTAAACAAGATCTACCTTAGCGGATTTTGGAGACGTAAATTTGTAGGACTTAAGGGTCTAGACCTAACGGTTAACAAAGGGGAAGTCTTTGGATTTGTTGGTCCCAACGGTGCTGGAAAGACTACAACTATGAAAATACTTGTCGGCCTACACTCTGCAACAGCCGGTGAAGCGTCAATATTCGGAGTAGACCATCGAGATCCTGAGTCTAAGCGTTCTGTTGGCTTTCTACCTGAGAGGCCATATTTCTACTCTCACCTGTCGGCTAGAGAACTGCTCAGATTCTACGGGCGACTATTCAACATGGGAGGAAGCCCTCTAGAAGCGCGCATAAATGAGCTCTTAGAGCGAGTCGACCTAGTAAAATTCGCAGACATACCTTTGCGATCTTATTCAAAAGGTATGCTACAGAGGGCGGGGATAGCACAAGCCCTAATCAACAAGCCTGAACTAATTATCCTTGATGAGCCGATGTCAGGCCTGGACCCAATGGGTCGTAAATTGATTAGAGATATAATATTTGAAGAGCGCGAGAGAGGATGCACTGTCTTTTTCTCATCCCACATCCTCACAGACGTTGAGCAAATATGCGATCGTGTAGGGCTGATTGTTAGAGGAGAACTTCGAGCTATCGGCTCAATGGAACAGCTCCTCGGCGACGATGTGAAGTCTGTTGAGGCTACCTTTGACATTCCAAAAGGTAAGACTATTAACTTAAATCAAGAGTTTATAACCTCAAGACGCACTCGTGATGATGGCACCAAACGCCTCCATGTTACGCTTGAAAACGCGCTAGTGGGCCCCACAATAAAGGAGGTTATCACCTCGGGTGGCTCGGTAGTACGCGTTGAGCCGACCAAAAAGAGTCTCGAGACCGTTCTAGAAGAGAAAATTGGTGAAGTACGGCGAGAGATTAATGAAAAAACAATAGGGGTCCTATAATGAACAGGCTCCTTGCGATAGCTTCAAATACATTCAGAGAGACTATTCGAGATAAGATACTATACTCAATCATCTTCTTTGCGTTCATTGTAATACTAGGCTCTGTCGCCATGGAAGAGATAACCATTGGCGACCAAGACAAGGTGGTTAGGTCCATGGCGCAAGGGGCCATCAGGCTGTTTGGCTCTGTCATAGCCCTCTTTCTAGGGGTGGGCTTAGTATACAAAGAGCTAGAGAGGAAGACCATTTACACAATAGCCTCCAAGCCAATACCACGATGGATATTCGTGCTCGGCAAATACACTGGGCTCTTATGGGTCTTGGCCTTAGAGTTGGCTCTTATGGCCCTACTCTACACTGTTATGATGTGGAGCAGGCAGGGAGCCCCCCACTCTTCTGTCTATATATCTTGGGTAATGCTCTATATGGAATTGGGCCTACTAACCGCCTGGGCCATGCTTTTTTCATGTTACTCGGCACCAACTACCGCTGCCTTATTTTCAATAGCAGTATGGATGATCGGTCACATGGCTGATGACATCTGGTACTTCGGTCAAGAGGCTGCCTCGGCAAGTGTTAGGAGCGCCTCGGAAGTAGTCTACTGGTTATTGCCAAACTTCGAGATGTTTAACGCCACGGCTGCATCGGTACATGAGCTACCCTTGACTCTTTCACACTTCTTAGGGGTTGCGATTTATGGGGTTGGATACACATCTGTTGTGCTAGCTGGTGCTGTAATGGTCTTCGGCAAGAGGGACTTCAAATAATAGATGAGGCGTAACGACGACACAGCCATCTCAATGGTGGATATACAAGCCAGGCACGCTAGACTTCAAGATGCTGTTGAAGGAGCTGTTCTCTCAGTCCTTCGCTCTGGCCGCCACATAGGCGGACAAGTTGTCTCTACCTGTGAGGAAAGCATCGCTGAGCTTTTTGGATACAAGTACTCAGTGGGTCTAAATTCAGGTACCGATGCGTTGATAATGGGTCTCCAAGCTATGGGGATGGGCGCTAACTCGCGAATAGCGGTTCCCGCTGTTTCATTCTTCGCTACAGCCGAAGCAGTCCTAGCCATTGGAGCCGAACCAGTTTTTGTTGATTTGCTAGATGATCAGCCACTTATCAATCCAGCTCTAATCCCTACCGATGTTGACGCAATAATTCCAGTGCACCTTTTCGGCGCTAAGGCTCCTGACTGTACAGGGCTAGGCGTCCCCGTTCTCTCCGACTCAGCACAGTGCGCGGGCTGGGGTCACGGTCGCTCCCAAGGCATAGGGGCTGCTCTGAGCTTTTACCCCACTAAAAGTTTAGGGGGAGCGGGAGATGGAGGGGCTTTTCTTACGGACGATTTAGAGTTGGCAGATAAAGTCAGAATGCTAGGATGGCATGGTCAAGCTGGCCCACATCTCCACGAGACCATAGCATCATCAGTTGGCCGTAATTCAAGGCTAGATCCTGTTCAAGCTGCCGTCATCCTAGAGCACGCAAAAGACCTTGAGCGAAGAGTGAGAAGGCGTAGAGTTATCGCCCAAAAGTATGAACTAGCCCTAGATGGCATGTTTGGTATTCTACCTAGAGATGATGGTGATGCAGTTCATCAGTTTATAATTAAATGCGGCGACCCTAGTCTTAGAGGCGATGGCCTTAATGCAAACAAAAAGCGGCGTTCATTGATAGCTGAAGACCTCGCTAATTCAAATATAGCGAGTGCAATTTACTACCCCTACCCTATGGATGTTCAGCCGATAATTACTGGACGCCAACCATCATTAGCTGAATCCAGGTGCCCTAATGCGGCGAACTTCTGCAGCCAAGCTCTGGCTATACCTTGTCATGCAGAAATGTCCGACGAAGATGTAACTCGAATAATTAAAACACTGATCAGACACAGGACCATCTAGATGGCCTACATAACATTCGAGATTTTTGCGCTGCTGTTCGGTCTATGTATCGGTAGCTTCATGAACGTGTGCATAGCTAGAATGCCAGAAGATAGATCTGTAGTGGCTCCTGCTTCAGCATGCCCAAGCTGCAATACGACAATCAGCCCCATTGACAACATTCCCGTACTCTCGTGGTTGTTCCTAAGGGGTAAGTGCAGAACATGTAGCGTTTCTATCTCACCTCTCTACCCAACGATAGAGCTGCTGGTTGGACTACTAACACTGCTAACTTTCAGGTTCATCGTGCCAGACATATCTTCTTTTAACCTATTAACTGCAGCGGTTTGGGCCTTTTACAGCATCTTCCTCTCCATGCTGGTGGGTCTAAGCTATATAGATCTAAAACACTACATTATACCAGATCAGTTCTCTATATATGCAGCTCCATTTGGCATAGCTGGTTGCTATCTGATCCCTATGCTGGATGGCGAAATCACCTCAATAACCCTACCCACATGGCAGGACTCAGTAATTGGAATGGTAGTTGGCGCTGGGCTTTTACTTGCTGTCATAGGGACATACTGGCTCGTCCGTAGGGAAGAGGGGATGGGGATGGGTGATGTTAAGCTTTTAGGAATGATCGGGGCCTTTCTAGGCTGGCAATCAATAGCTCCCGTAATATTTGCAGCATCATTGATAGGCTCCTTTGTTGGAATAGCCTTAATGATTAGCGCTGGGCGTGGGTTCAGAAGCCAGGTGCCATTCGGCCCATTCCTAGCGATTGCTAGCGTAATATACCTATTCTTCGGAGCTCCGATTATAGGCTTAGTCTTTTAGAATACACTTAGGCTGGCAAGAAAGTACCAGGCTCTACAGGTTCCAGAACAGGTAAACAGCACCAGCGTCAATGTTCTCATTGCCATCACCGTCTACATCGTACTCCCAATTTGGATCACTTATAATCATGTCGACTCTGCCGTCACCATCAAGATCGCCAGTGGTAACAGAGTTGCCGAATTCAACATCAAAGTCATCAGCTGAACCTTTTAGGCTACCGTACAAGTCTGTGTTGTTCTCAACAACCCCGCTTATGCCTGTTCCGTTGTATACATAGACTCTACCCGCAGCAGAACTACTACTCCCAGAAATAGATACGTACCACTCATGGTTACCGTCATCATCCAGGTCAGCTACCGTCCTTATCATACTAGGAGTCCAAGACTCTGAATACTCCATTACCGCTATAGAGTCTCCACCTTCAAAGACACCACCACTTGATGCGTCTGCTCCCGATAGTATGTATACATTCCCAGAGGCCTTCTCAGACCAAGCTATCTCCTGAAGACCGTCACCATCAAGATCAGGGATTATGCTCGTGAAGTAACCACCTCGGGAGTATTTTCTAGAGGTAGCTACAATTGAGACATCATTGGTGAAAGAGTCACCCGAGCTTGCATATTCGGAGGTGTCTCCCCAGAGCACAAAAACAGCGCCATCGTTCTCGAAGTTAACGTCGTAGTCTGGATCAGAGAAGACCCAATCGTCGATACCATCACCGTCTACATCACCGCCCTCTGACAGCCCTTGTCGAGACGGGTTACTACCTACACTGTTTGTCGACCAGCGAGCGTCGAGTGAGTCCATTGTAATGACCCCCTCCGATCCTCCATATAGTAGACCTATATTACTATTACCAGACTGTGCGGAGCTGGATGTTACATACTCAAACAATAGATCAGATGCGCCATCCCCATTCAAGTCTAGGTTTGGAACCATGTTGTAACCCACATAGTACCCATACCCGGTATTACCTTCAACCTTTGTATGAGCATCAGAAGTGTCGCCATATGAATAGAGGTCTGATGCTTCGATCAGATATATTGCACCAGAGTTGTTATCCTCTCCAGGAGCACCAACAGCTACCGTAGAGCTACCTGTGCCATCCCAATCCAGTAACTCAAGTGATGCACCAAGTCCGCTGTCTGTGTTGTCACCTTGGAAAGAATTCCAAGCTGCTCCAATCTGAGTCTGCCCACCATGAGCGTTCACGGCGCTAAGAAACATGAACACTGAGCCCTGACCATATCCTCCTGAGCCACCGACAAAAGGTGCGCCTATAATCATGTCATCAACACCATCAGAGTCAAGATCAGTCGCTAAGATTCCCTGACCCACCCCTTGGTAAGAACCTGTTCCTATCCAAGATGTTCCAGCACTAGAGGGTAGAACGTCTATGTCCATATTGCCGTTACAATCATCCAGTTTGTTGTTGAAACGCTCAGGGGCATTTGGATAAACATCAGAGTCATAGTCGTCGCAGTCTTGACCCATGCCAAAGACGGCACTTCCATAACCGTCACCATCAGAGTCCCAATCATTCGCGCCATTACAGTCTGAATCTACACCATCGTACCAATCATCCTCAGCGCCTGGGTAGATCCAGTCCACTACATCATTGCAGTCACCACCATAACTGGAGGTATCTGGATTATAGTATTCAGCTTCAAAGCCATCTTTGTCTTGATCAAAGTCGTTATCGCCCGCGCAATCGGCATCTATACCGTCGTAATATTCGTCATGTGCGCCAGGGTAAATTGAGTCATCTAGATCGTTACAATCATCACCACCAGCCTCTACAAGGTCATAGCCGTCAGCGTCACGATCTGTATTAACGCTACCAACTAGGTTCAAATCAACAGTTGGTGAATCTGGATCATCACTCAGAATAGTAAGATAGCCCTCTGTTTCGCCATACTGCGCAGGCTCAAAATATACAGAGACCTGTGCGCTAGCCCCCGAAGCAACAGTAAAACTCCCGATTCCTACAGAAAAGGGCGCCATTATCGCAATGTCAGATACAGTGAGTGTACCTTCCCCTGTGTTTTGAATGGTGAAGCTAGCAGTCTGTCGTTTTCCTAACTCTTCAGCTTGGGCAAACTCGACGACATCATCTAGAAGTTCTATGTTTGGATCCGCTTCGATGATCGGTCCAGTATCATCGTAGGTGTTTGTTATTCCCCCCCCGCAAGCGAGAAGAGATAAAGAGAGTGCTATCGTGATTGTTCTAGAGTAGTACAAGTCGCCTCCATACAGCGCGATCAAATCTATCCCAAAAATGGGTGGGTACACAACCTATTAGAACATGTTCTTAAAAAGGTGTCTCTCCTAATTCAATAGGTAACCGCCACTCGGAGGATGTATCGAACCTTGTTGCCAAAATAAAGGCTTCCGAAAAAGCAGCGCTTGCTACGGCGCAAACGACTGGCAGGCTCAACAACAGACCCACTCCACAGAGCAATAGCCCAACCAACCCACCAGCGACAACAAACGCCGAAAGGATCAGCTTAAAAACAACTAGACTCCACCTGTTACCCTTAGCCAGTGCCCAAGATCTCTCTAGTGCCTCTACTGCCGAAACGTCACCATACACCAATATGCGAGATCCCAAACAGACACCGAGGTTTACATATACATATACTGGCAGGACTGTGAGCAAAACAATCACCAGCCCGACCAGGGCGACTCCTGCCGAACCAGAATTAACCCCTGAAAATATAACCACTAAGCCTAGCGAGCCCGCCACTACTATAGATCCAACCACAGCACCAAAAGCCATAAGGTAGTAGAGGAAAAGCTTTCCAGCAACATGCACAACGCCTACGCCTTCTCGCTTAGATGAAGGTTGGCCCTTTATTAGTACTGATTTATGAATACGAAACGATACCAAATCAAAAAGAGCCCTGGCCCCCACCAACAATAAAAGAGAAGGGCCCAATAACAATAAGTGTATAGGGTTTACCTGGCTCTCACCTAGAGATGGAATCGTTACCCCATAAGGAAGCGGGGGAATCCGTTCAACCATTTCGGATATGGCTGAAACCTCTATTTCTCTTAGTAGACTGTCTGCTAAGAGCCCTATAACAATGACTAGAGCGGCTATGACTGAAAGGACTACAGGCGCACGATACCATATGGCCCAGCCGCGCCTTACAGATCTACTAGGATTAAATGCCCTCTCAAATTCCACTGGCGCCCCTTTGAATCCAACCTGCAGAACACTTGGCACAACTACTGTGTTCGGCCTCTGACATCCCACTATCTCACAGAGATACTAATAGCGCTCAAATATATTCTCAACTCGCCAGACGTGAGTGCCTTTGAACCCGATCCCTCCAAACGCTGGCCCTCTCTTCATCACCAATCGCGGAGAAGAATTCGGATGCCAAACTCCAGGCCCCCAGCCAGCCTGGTGATAGCAACAGGAGCTCTCTAAGGGACTCTAAGCCTAATTTATAGTCTCGGTCCCCTATACTCTCACGAATATTGAGCGCGGCAGTCAACACTGGGTGGCCAGCATAAATCCCTCGCCTATTTCCCGAGGGCTGGGGCCAGCCAAGAGCCGATGCCGCTGCCCTAACGGCTAGATGTGCTGGTATCTCTGGTAGATAATCCACAGAAGGTAGGGGCGGTGGTGACCAATCTGGGGAAGATGAAAGCCGCAAGTAAACTCCATCCATACCAGCTAGCCATGAGCGTAAGTCACACTGAGCCACATACTCCCCTTGCCAGTGTAATCGAACCTCTCCCAGAGGGTCCCTAGGCACCTCTAGGTCAACGAATATATCGGCGTTATCCCCATGAATAAGTAAAGTAGCCTCAAGAGCTCCAGGATCACCATCATCAACTACTACAAGTTTTCTATCGTTGTGAGCTATCACAGACGATAATCCAAGCTGACCTCTTATCCAGCACTCAGAGCGTGAAAAAGGCGGCTTCCACCTAGAGGCTTCGGACTTAGATTCTTGAAGAAGATCGCGCTGGTGAAGACCTAGAGCCCACGCAAACCCCTCCCTCCTACGGCCAGATTTGGCGTGATCTGAAGAAGACCACTGCTCCCTATAGGCGCTCTTTGTGTAGGACAAAAACTTAATTGAGTCCCGTTTTCTGTCGCTCTTCCTCCATTGATCACCAGCCACACCTCTTACACCATCATGGACCCTTAGAAGAAATGTAGGAAATGGAACGGATATCATCTCTCCGATTGCGGAAAGGCGTAAGAACAGGTCCATGTCCTCTCCTCGGATTAATCGCTGGTCATAGCCCCCTACCGCCTCAACAGCAGTGGTCCTCATCAAAGTCGCTCCAGTTGTCGCTGGGATCTGAGCGAGTATCGCTGTGCGCATTAATTCTGGTGGATACCTGACACCAGGACGTTCGCCTAAGATCGAGTCTCCTCTCTCATTAATCAAGATCGCATCTCCCCAAACAGCGACCCTCTCATCACGTTCAAACAGCGCAGTCCCAAGGACATTTAATGCTCCTGGCATTATCAAATCGTCATCGTCAAGCACCAAAACTGCGTCGCCTCTAACGTGTTTTAGTGCCGCTGCTAACGCAGAGGGTTTTCCCCCGTTTCTCTTCCTGATTACGCGTATACCAGCTATCGAAGCAAGAACCCTTTCAGTCTCATCGGTGGAGCCATCGTCAACAACGATAATCTCGACAGGCCACGACTGGGCGAGCGCAGAACGTATCGCCCCCCGAACCAACTGGGCGCGATTGAATGTACATATGACTACTGATATAAGAGGGCCTCTCACAGGCGGTAAAGTGCCCGCCCCAATAGGGGCTTGTCTAGCCATTTTGAGGTCTGCAGACAGGGTTCCCCCTGGCTGCTCACTACCCAGACCCGCCAAGCCCAAACGTCTCAACAGGCGCTCAGTTGGGACAGGATCTGCATCGTTAGCCCATACAGGTACTCGCCCAGAAATTCTAAGGCATGCTGCCTGCCAACCATCATCAGGAGAGGTCAATGCCACTACCCTTGGGGCATTTAGGAGCGCCTTAGCCATAGCTATACGCTCAACTTTGGCCCTCGGGCGAATTCCAGTCTTGATAGTCATAGGACACTAATCGGCCCGCCGATTTAAGCCTTTAGGTAGCTATTCTTCAAAAACAATAAAGACTGGGGTCAGAACGGCTTGTCGGTTCCATCTAGTATCGGGCTCACCTTCGTTATAGGAAACTCCTATAGGCTCAATCGTAAAAAGGAACTCACGGTGCTCATTATGCCTTATTGAACGCTGCTCTAGCTCAGTCCTTCCTGTCCTGTCTGGGTTCCTGTCGGCTACTAGTGGCCAACGCTCACTCTGAATCACACCATCGTTATCGCTAGTGAAATCGATCTGAATAGTGAGCTTATCTATAGTTTGGCCTGTAGTATTGTGGAACTCAGCTGTGACAGCGTATCCATCCATTGGGCCATCAGGGTTCTCCGCTAGGTTGGCAGGATTGACAGACACCTCTCCGAACTGAAGTTGGTCTATGTGTGGAGCGACCACCAAACGCTGCTCAGCTCGATCCTTTAGCGGTGTTGTCGAGTATTGATAAGCATCTATAAAGGCCTGCCATGACTCTGGAGTATTCTCTTCGGCAGCGATGTCATACATTAAACGCTCACGAATCTGGCGACCATCTCGTACATGCTCACCTTCTGGGTAACGAGACATATAGTCGTCCCATGCCTCGACCGTGTTGAGCTCTTGTGCAATCTCCCCATAACGCTTTTCTATTGCACTAACTGCCATATAGCCCAACCTGTGATCTGGGTTCTCTACGAGGAACGATCTAAGGGCTTCTATAGAGCCATCATCCATAGCGGCATCAAAAGGGTCTGGGCCACAGGCAAGAAGGGCCAACATAGCTGTTACTATCATTATATTCTCCAATAAATTTGGTGTGCGTGAATCCTAAAACACCGTGGTTACAACCGTAACAAGCCCGGTCTGATCGGCTCTGGCAAACCCCTCGACTGGTTGAGCGTCATAGTTCAATTTGTAGCTCAATTTTAGGGCGAACATCTCCGACAAAGCAGCCACTATGGAGGTCTCACTATTCAATCTTGTATCATCTGGATCAACAACATTTACTAAACTCTCTAGAGATGAGGTAAATTCAACACCCCTAGTAGTATTGAAACCCATTGAGACCAACGCTCTAGCAGAATAGACAGACTGAGGCGTTGCTTCATCGACCTGCTCTTCACGAGCTGCGTCAAACCCGACCTCTCCAGTTATGCCTGGTGATGACTCTGCTTCAAGCTGAAGTAGGCTCGCAGAGTACCCTACCTGAGCGTTAACCCTAGAGTCATAACCAGAATAAATATCTGTGTACCCTCCTAGAAGACCATACACAGAGTGAGAGCCAGTCCAGTCAAATAGCTTGTCGTAGCGGACCCAAGCTTCCGTGCGGTTAGACGTCTCCACACGACCAGCGTCCTTTTCTTCAATAGAGAGGCGACCATCTCCATCCGAATCAACTACTGATGAACCAAAAATAATTCCACCGCTAGTTGATACCCGGTTCCTGCGCCAAGAATGACCTGCGTCATACTGGAGTGTAAGCGTGCGAGTATCTGTGTTTCCACTACTCCACATCCCGCCGAGCTCTAATTTGAACTCTGTAGCCTCAGATGAAAGCTCTAGCTTGTCCGCCTCTCCACCTACAAAGGCTGACTCAGCAGCAAAAGATGTGGCTGAAATTAATAGAATCGTAAACATGATGGAAACCTACCTCATAAAGCTGTAGGTTTCCACTAACTTACTTACACAAGGACCGAGCTATTACAGGGTAGTAGTAGTGTAATCGGAGAAACCAGTGTCTGCAGTGTCACCTACATCACTCATACACTCAAATCCCGACAAAGCATCCTGAGTTAATAGTTCGTCATGTGCTGCTGAGCACTCAGCAGCATACTCTTCCCCCGCATCGCTGTAGGTCAACGAGATTGAACTACAGCTAAATGATGGGTCGTCCCCATGGCAATCACATACATAATCAACGTACTCCTGACATGGATCGTCGATAGTAAATGCACAACTAGCTCCAAAGAAAAGAGCCACACCTGTTGTCAATATGCGATTCATAAATATCTCCCTATAATTCTAGATCGTCACTATTACGTGGGGCGATACGCCAATCTTCATAAGAATAGGTAATCGGCCCTGTCACTGCTGACCATGTAGTTCCTACCTCTGCGTCATAATTGAAGAACATATTGTCCACCAAAAGCGCACCAGAGCCAGCGCTGACATCTGTCATAGATTCACCGTGTTCATCGAGCTCACCAACAACAGTGACGTCGTTAATAGTTACCATACAAGACTCCCAGGCCTCCCAATCAATATTAAGAGGGTCTATTACGTCTACTGATACTGCCTCTGTAGTTGAGTGCTTCGTAATATCGGCGGCATCGGTAACCTTAAGCTCGGTTAGGTCATAAAACTCTAACGCTTCACCGCTTATTGAGACCACATCTCCGACCTCAACCTCTACACTCTCAGCTCCAGAAAGTAGGTATACATAAATTCCACTGTATTCACCGCCTCCGATCTCCTGTACAAAGAAACCATCGCCCTTGTAGTTGATCTGGCTTGTCACAACGACCTCTTCAATCTCAACATTACCTGAGACGTTGCCCATCTGAATGTCATTGATTGTGACGCTCTCTACAGTGCCTTCGGTGTATCCGACCAGGTCATTCTCATCTCTTGGGAACATCTTCCACTCGGAGTAAGAGTAGCCCAATGGACCTATTACATCCTCAAAGCTATCACCAGCAGATGCGTTGATATCCATGAACATGTCATCGGCTATCATATTGTTTGAGAGCGTTATCTCTCCGTAGCTGTTTGTACCTTCAGAAACCGTTGCGGGACCAACAGAGATAAGACATGACTCCCAGGCCTCCCATGTGACAACCGAATCTGGGTCTACTGAATCAACAGTGACTGTTCCGCTACCAACGACCTCAATCGCAGTTGAGCTGCTTACGCTAAACTCCGTCCAGTCATAGAACTCGGTTACTGTGCCTGTAATGTTCAATTCAAACCCTGCCTCTAGATAGAGATCGTCTGCACCAGCCACTAGGAAGACATAGATACCAGAATACTCACCGCCGCCTGGCTCTTGTACAAAGAAGCCGTCGCCAGCTGTGGATAGGCCTGATGTCGCTATTACTCCAGTTAGAGTTACTACCTCGTCCTCCGCAATCTCCCCAGACTGGATCTGCTGTATTGTGGAGCCAGAGACAACGCCGCTGGTATCGCCAGTGTCATCACCAACTGTTTTAGGAGACAACCCACAGGCTGCTAGGGGTAGAAGTCCGATAATAGAGACTGTTTTCAGCATTCGATTCCTCGAGTTTAGGTTTTACTTGTGGCGCTTTCTACACGGAGTCGACGGAGATCGCAACATTTACAAACAGGATCTACAAATTAAATCGTGGGGGAACCATTGTTAATCTATGAATGGAAACTTATAGCCCACTGTCTTTGACTATTTAATATACAATGTCCTCATGGCTAACTCATTATTAGAAAAACTAACCTCTCATCTTGAGGAGGGCGTTCTCGTATGCGACGGTGACGGTTACGTACTCTACGCAAACAGAGCGGCTCAGGCTCTATTAACACAAACCCTTGATTGGATGTCCGCGAGACCCCTTGACACCTGGTTGAGAGGAAGAGACGGCTTGTTATGGCCTATTGATGGGAAAAAGATCCAACGAGAGGTCAATTACAGAGACATAAATGGGCATGAGCAGTGGGTAAACGCTAGACTAAGCCACCTGCCTGTCCTTGGAAGAGATGGCTGGGTTATCACGTTTCAATCTCCACATGGCATCCCTCAGCGACTGGCTGGCATCGAGGCGGTAACTGGAGGGATCGCTAGGCAGCTAACAGAGCACCTTGAGGTGATATTGGAGAATGCCTCGAAGGCGCTCCTTGGGGACCTAACTGAAGAACAGGCCGCACCAATAAGAAAAATCCTTGAGGCTGGCCAAAGCGCTGCGATCCTAAAAAGGCATCTAAACGCCGTTGCAGGTGAGGGGGGCTCCCTAGTCAAAAAGTCACTCAGCTCCGTGGTTAGGGACTGCGTTCCTCTGTTCGCATCTATATTGGGCGAGGACTTGGAGTTATCAATTAACCTCAATAGTCGAGATGATTGGGTAAATTGCGACCCGGACTCAATTAGACTCGGGCTTGTTCAGCTTGCCGAGTGGATAGGTCGGCACCACACAACAAAAGGTAACGTTGAAATTGAGGTGCTCTCCCCGCAGTCTAGCGCAGGCAGGGTTAGATTAAGGGTGGCTGATGATGGACCAGCTATCGACCAAGACACTATAGAAAAGCTATTTCAACCCTTTGCTGAGAGAAAGAACCACGTAGGACTACCTGTTGTCTTTGGCATTATGGAGCAGCACCAGGGTAGGCTTTTAGTCCAGTCTGAAATTGACGAAGGGACTGTTTTCTACTTAGAATTCCCAAGAGTCTCAGCGCCAAAGAAACCGTCTAACAACAAAAAAGGTGCGCCAAACAACGAGACTGTATTTGTGATAGACGATGATCCAAACACACTAGAAGTTGTGAGCCTGCTGCTTGAACAGCAAGGCTTCAAGGTTATCACCGCAAGTAACGGAGTCGAAGCCTCGGTAGTAATAAGGAAACAACATCACCAAATAGACCTAATGCTGACGGATGCGGTGCTACCTGGAAGGTCGGGCCTTGAGCTTATATCCGAAATGCGAACTCTAAACGCTGCTATGCCTGTAATATTAATGAGTGGGTACCCCGCTGAGTTCATGGGCGGACAAGTCAAACCAGATATCCCGTTACTTGGTAAGCCATTTTCACCTGGGACTCTTGTAACTAGACTAAGGACCCTATTGGGCGCTTCAAGTTAGCGGTCTAAGTCGCAGAGGCCCAACTCAACAATAGAGTTATTTCAGCCGCCAATATAGAAAGTGATAGCACAAGGGCCTGCCTAGCTGCAGTACTTCTCTCTCCCCTCCAACGAAGTGCTATAGCGATACTAAATAGTGGTGTCATCGCGATAGCGCCTATCACTATTAACGACCATTCGCGCCACACCATCCCTGTACCCTTCGCCCATTTCCCATATTTTGGTGCTGAAGGTCGTTCACCTCTTGCGATTCGCTCGCTGACCTCCCTGATCTCTTTTGGGGTCAACTCCGCCCTAGCAATACCTAATGCTAGGCTGCGATCCGATGGCCTAAGTTCGTTCCCACACTCCTTGCACCTGTCTTCTGCAGCCTCCTTAACAAAACCGCAAATAAGACATATCGCACCATTCATCGCATCACCTAGTCCAGTCTTAGAGTATATGATATCGTACTGCCATATAGGCATAAACTTGCACTCATTCGAACTGTTTTATTACATTAGAATAAAGACCTAGGTCTTAAGTGCAGATCACCTCTGTTCGAACAACTACACTGGAGCGTTCGCAAATGGAATCACCTCTTTGGCTAACAAGGCCAACAGACATTCAGGCACACCTCATTTTCGCAGCGGCAGAGATTCCTAGCGCTATTCTCACCGTCGCAGGTGTTCAGGTACATGGTAGATTATCCCCACCAGACACCGAGGGTCATGTAGCTTTCGTTGTAGACGGGAACCTACAGGGGCTAGTGAAGACACCCAAAAGCGGTGACACCGTTAGAGTCGAATATGAGGGCCCTGACGACGCATACAGCTTCTTCACATCAATGTCTTCGACCGACCTACTAAAAAGATGGCTTCTGGCAACCCCTGGAACTATTGAGCGAACTCACCAGCGTTTGGTGTCCAGAACTAAAGTTGCGGGCGACAGCAGTTTCTCACTGACCCTAGATGGCTCTGACACCGCACCATACACACCACTTCAAGACATCTCAAACAATGGTCTATCGTTCACAGTTGGAACTAGGGACCTAAAGGCTAAAACAAACCAGATACTAAACGGTACAGTCACAGTACCAAGCATCACTCCAATGTCGCTCAGTATGGAAATTAGACATGTTCGACCTAAGGCTGGTGATAAGTCTAGGAATGTTGTTGGTGTTCGCTTCTCAAATATATCCTTGGCCGAAAGAACAGCTCTATCCAAAGCGATATCTGCATGGAAGCTCAATTCAAAATAATCTAAAAACCCATAGTTGAAAGTGGCTTTTTCTAGATAACGACTGAATAAAAAAAGCGGGTACTACACCCTAAGGCTTTATGAGTTCTTGCGTAATTTCATACGTCATGATACCTCGCGGCCAAAGGTCTAATAAAATCGAAAAAGGGTACCGATATGGAAATCCTCCCCGATCCATGGTTGATGCTTTTACAAGCTATTCCGTTTGCGCTTACTTTATTCGTATTGAACAGCGTTTTGTTCAAGCCCATGGTAGCCTATTTGGATGATCGCGACACCGCGATTCACGGCTCGAGAAAAGACGCTAAAGATCTACAAGACAAGGCTGATGAAAAGGTCGCAGAATACGAAGCGGCACTTCAAGATGCCAAGAGTGAAGCAGCGGCAGTGAGATCAAACTCTCGCAAGACTGCTCTTGCCTCGAGAGAGGAGAAACTCGAAGCAGCTCGAACTGCAGTTGATGCGGAAATATCAGCGGCTCTCGCGGAGGTAGCTTCTGCTAAAGCTGCTGCATCTCAACAACTCGAAGGTCTATCAAGCGCTCTCGCAGCTGAAATAACAGCGAAAGTTCTCGCAAGTCCAAGCAGTAACCAGACGGCCTAAGGAAGCAACTATGATTACAACTATATCAGTTACTTCGCTAGTGGCTATTATCAGCGCTCAAGAGGCTGGCCACCACGAAGCTCAGATACCTTGGGAAACATTAGGTTTCCATGCAATAAACCTTACTCTGCTTATTTCTGTAATCGCATTCTTCGCTGGAAAGATGATGAAGAACGCCATTAAGAATCGCGCTGCTCGCATTGAAAACCACCTTGAGACATCAAACAAAATGCGTAAAGAGGCTCAAGATAGATTCAAAGGTCTCGAGGCTAAACTTCTTCACATGGAGAAAGAGGTAGCCTCTCTGAAAGAGAATGCTGCAGAAGAGGCAGCACGTGAGGCAGCGTTAATCGAGGCACAGACTGTGGCCGATATAGAACGCATTCAATCAGCATCTACAAACGCTGTAAAAAACGAGCTGGCAGCAGCTCGCGCAGATCTACATGCTGACGCTGTAAGACTAGCTACAAAGATAGCGGCTGAGCAGCTAAAAACGAACATAACGGACGACTCAAACGAGGGGCTCACTCGTGAGTTCATCAGTAGCGCCACAAAGGAGGCTACTAACAATGGCTGAATCGATTGTAGCGAGACGATACGCCAAGGCGCTTATCGCTCTGGGACAAGAAGAGTCATCGACTGACTCATTAGTCTCGGAATTAGAGGCCGCCCTTGCGACATTGATGTCTGGAGATGGAGAGCTTTTCTCTGCCCTATCTCACCCAACCCTGATGCCTACAGAGAGGCAGGCTCTACTTGACAGCCTAATGCCAAAGTTGGGCTTGAACGGCCACCTAAAGAGCTTCCTGTCGATACTGATTGAGAAACGTAGGTTTGCAGCTCTGCCAACTATCACGACTGAGGCGAGAATAATGGCAGATGCACTCGCAGGACGAGCCATCGCATCTGTTACTACCGCAAGAGAATTAAACCCAGCGCTTGAAGCTGAGATTAAGACCACTCTTGAGATGGTCACTGGTAAAACAATCACAATTAAAACGAGTGTGGACAACAGCCTTATTGGCGGAATGGTCGCTCAAGTAGGTAGCCGTGTGTACGACGCCTCACTTCGCACTCGACTAACTGACATTCGCAATTCACTTCTTGAATCCAAAACAACCAACAGCGTCGGCGACGCATAAGACCGACAACGGAGCCTTTCCATGGAAATCCGCGCTGAAGAGATCTCACAGATCCTCAAAGACCAAATCAAAAACTATGAGACTCGCGTCTCTGTAGCCGAGACAGGCACTATCCTATCCGTAGGTGATGGAATAGCCCGTATTCACGGCCTAGAGAACGCCATGGCTGGAGAGCTGCTCGAATTCCCTGGTGGAATCATGGGCATGGTCCTCAACCTTGAAGAAGATAACGTAGGTTCGGCTATCTTCGGGTCTGACATCAACATCAAAGAGGGAGACTCTGTAAAGAGAACTGGCAAGATTGTTAGTATTCCTGTTGGTCCAGCCACTATGGGCCGTGTTGTTGACGGCCTCGGAAACCCTATCGATGGAAAGGGACCGATCGAATCAGACATTATGAGACAAGTTGAGATCAAAGCTCCTGGTATCGTACAGAGAAAAAGTGTTCACGAGCCTTTACAGACTGGACTAAAAGCTATCGACGCTATGATCCCAATCGGTAGAGGACAGCGTGAGCTTATCATCGGTGACCGTCAGACAGGAAAGACCGCTGTAGCTATCGACGCTATCATCAACCAGAAGGTCTTCAAGGACGATCCTAAGCGCAAGGTACACTGTGTTTACGTCGCTATTGGCCAGAAGCAGTCGACCGTAGCCCAGGTTGTACAGAAGCTAGAAGAGACTGGTGCTATGGAGTACACAACTGTTGTATCAGCTTCAGCAGCAGCTCCAGCGCCAATGCAGTTCCTTTCTGCTTATACTGGCTGTACTATCGGCGAGTACTATCGCGACAACGGTCAGCACGCGCTAGTCGTGTACGATGACCTCTCAAAGCAGGCTACAGCCTATCGTCAGCTCTCACTTCTGCTTCGTCGACCTCCTGGGCGCGAGGCGTACCCTGGTGACGTTTTCTACGTCCACTCTCGCCTTCTAGAGCGTGCAGCTAAGATGTCTGACCGTGATGGTGGTGGTTCACTGACAGCTCTACCAATTATCGAGACTCAAGCTGGTGACGTATCTGCATACATCCCTACAAACGTCATCTCGATCACAGACGGTCAGATCTTCTTGGAGAGTGACCTCTTTTATCAAGGTGTTCGCCCCGCTGTAAACGTTGGTATCTCGGTATCTCGTGTAGGTGGTAATGCGCAGATTCCAGCCATGAAGCAGATTGCTGGTGCGTTGAGACTGACTCTCGCTCAGTATCGCGAGCTTCAGGCGTTTGCCCAGTTCGGGTCGGATCTCGACGCCGCTACCCAGCAACAGCTTACAAGGGGTTCTCGAATGGTAGAGATCCTGAAGCAAGGCCAGTACGCACCTGTCACAGTTGAGATGCAGATCGTACACCTACTCGCTGGTTCAAACGGATCTTGTGATGATATTGATGTCAATAATGTCGTTCGTTACATAGCAGACCTAACAAGTCACTTCAACGCAAACGAGAGTGCCCTCTTAGCCGAGATCAAGGAGGTCGCAACCTTCAAGAAAAACGATCTTCGAGCCAAGGTCGAGAGCGCTATCACAGACTTCCGTAGCAACTGGAGTTAATCCTCACCAAAGAGGAGCCTATACATGGCTAACCTTAGAGAAATCAAGCGTCGTATTGGCGCTGTAAAGAACACGAAGCAAATAACGAGCGCGATGAAGATGGTTGCTGGCGCGAAGTTGCGTAAAGCGACTGATGCCGCTACCGCTGCGCGCCCTTACAAAGACGCTTTGGCAAAGGTTCTAAACACTGTAGCCGACACTGTGGGCGATGAGTCTGGACAAGAGCTGCTGACAGCTCACGAAAATGTCGAGAATATCCTAATAGTTGTCTTTGGAACAGATCGTGGTCTTTGCGGATCTTTCAACACAACTCTCTTTAGACAGACCAGTAAATGGGTTGAAGAGCAGGAGAGCAAAGGACGAACCGTTGAGATATGGGCCATAGGTAAGAAGGCGGCTCCATACTTTAAGTCTAGAGGGAACAACGTCACCTTCGCTAAGTCAGACATTAAAAACGACGAGTATATGGATGCCGTTAGAGAGATCGGCGAGCGCTTAAAGGCGAACTTTGTCTCTGGAGACGTTCAAGAGGTCTATCTAGGATTCAACACGTTCAAGAATGTACTCTTACAGCCAACTACATTCTCAAAACTGCTACCAATGACAGTAGAAAGTGTTGATGAACAGGATCATGGAAATGAGCTGAGCATGATTGACTATAAGTACGAGCCAGATGCCGAGACAATCCTCGACACACTTGTACCGCTCTACATGCAAACGATCATACATCAGTCCTTCTTGGAGACTGAGGCGGGTGAGCACGCTTCACGAATGACAGCGATGGATAACGCCACTCGCAACGCGTCTGATATTATCGATAACCTTACGCTTCTCTACAACCGCGCCCGACAGGCAGCCATTACAACTGAGCTGATCGAGATCGTCGCTGGTGCAGAAGCACTCTAACAAAACTTTAAAACAACTTCGAATTAGAACCAATCGCTCGAGACAAACCAACCCTCGAGTCAAGGAGAATCCAAAATGCAAGGCAAAGTAGGTAGCGTAAAGCAGGTAATGGGACCAGTAGTAGACGTTGAGTTTCCTCCAGGTCACCTTCCAAACATCCTCTCAGCTTTGAAGGCTACAAACCCGTTTGTAGATGACCAAGCCGATAACCTCACAATGGAGGTCGCTCAGCATCTGGGTGAGAACACCGTCCGCTGTATCTCTATGGAGACAACTGATGGTCTTACTCGTGGCGCCAGCGTAAAAGATACAGGCAGCCCGATAGCTATGCCTGTTGGTAAAGAGGTATTAGGTCGAATCATGAACGTCATTGGCGATCCAGTCGACGACATGGGCCCAATCAACACAGCACAAACAAGCCCTATTCACCGCGATCCTCCTGCATTCACCGAGCAATCAACACACGTTGAGATGTTCGAGACTGGTATCAAGGTAGTTGACCTTCTCGCTCCTTACGCTCGTGGTGGTAAGATCGGGCTGTTCGGAGGTGCTGGTGTTGGAAAGACAGTTCTTATTATGGAGCTAATCAACAACGTTGGTCTCAAGCACGGTGGTGTATCTGTTTTCGGTGGAGTTGGTGAGCGTACTCGTGAGGGTAATGATCTCTGGTTCGAGATGATGGAAGCAGGCGTTATCAACGCAAAACAAGACGACAACGGACACCTGGTATTGGGTGAAAACGGACTACCTCAGGTAGACTTCGATGGCTCTCGTGTTGCGCTTGTATACGGACAGATGAACGAGCCTCCTGGAGCTCGTGCTCGTGTCGCTCTATCAGCCCTAACCATAGCTGAGCACTTCCGTGATGAAGAGGGACAGGATGTACTGCTCTTCGTAGACAACATCTTCCGTTTCACACAAGCTGGTTCAGAGGTTTCAGCTCTCTTGGGACGTATTCCTTCTGCTGTAGGTTACCAGCCAACGCTAGGAACCGAAATGGGTATGCTTCAGGAGCGAATTACAACTACTAGCAAAGGCTCGATAACATCTGTACAGGCCGTCTACGTACCTGCGGATGACCTTACTGACCCTGCCCCAGCTACTACGTTCGCTCACCTTGATGCGACAACAGTACTAAACAGAAAGATCTCTGAGAAGGGTATCTATCCTGCTGTAGACCCACTCGACTCAACAAGCCGTATCTTGGCACCAGAGGTTGTGGGTGATGTACATTACAAGGTAGCTCGTGACGTCCAGTCAGTTCTTCAGAAGTACAAAGACCTCCAAGACATCATCGCTATTCTAGGAATGGACGAGTTGTCAGAAGAGGACAAGGCCACTGTTGCACGTGCTCGTAAGATTGAGCGTTTCCTCTCACAACCATTCTTCGTAGCTGAGCAGTTCACAGGTATGTCTGGTAAGTATGTGGAGAAAGACGACACTGTTAGAGCATTCCGCGAGATTCTTGATGGTAAGCACGACGCTCTTCCAGAGCAGGCTTTCTACATGGTTGGAACTATCGACGAGGCTATCGAAAAGGCTGAGTCAATGGCGTCAAAGAACTAGTCTACACTCAAACTTTGGGAGGTCATTATGGCCTTGACCGTTGAAATCGTTACACCAACATCCGTAGCATTCTCAGGTGATGCTAATGAAGTTCGTGCACCTGGGTTCCTTGGAGAATTTGGTATCCTTCCAGAGCACACACTCTACCTTTCAGTAATAAAGGCTGGTGTTGTAGAGGTTCATGCTAACGGTGAAGCCACTCGATTTGTAGTAGGCAGAGGCTTTGCAGAGGCTGGTCCTGATCGTCTTACGCTGCTCACTGAGCTCTGTGAGACGGCTGATGAGATCGATAAAGACTCGGCCGCTCAATTGCTTGAGACATCTGAAAAGACCCTCGCTGAGGCCGATCCAAATAGCGGTGACTGGGCACATGCAAGCCACCAAGCTGAGCTAGCTAGAGCTCGGATGGCCTTATAAAGGACTCTCAGTCTCAAAAGCTTATGGGCGAACACTTATATACATTCACAGACCCGCCCAACCAAAGACATATAGACCAGATTATAGAAACCCTCAGGAAAGGCGGTGTTATCGCACTGCCTACGGGCACTAACTGGGCATTTTGTTGCGACGCAACCTCTAAGAAAGGTGTGGCGACAATAAGAAAACTGAAGCCAACTCACCCCAAAGAGCGACCGTTTTCCCTTATCTGCGCCAACATATCAATGGCTACTAAGTACGGTCGGATCAACCAAAACTCATACAGACTACTGAACAGATCTCTGCCTGGACACTTCACAGTTATACTCAAAAGCAGCCCATTACTACCAAAACTCCTGAAAAACAAGCGTACAGAGGTAGGAATCAGAATCCCCAAAGAAACGATAACATTAGAGATAGTTCGCCAATACGGCGAACCAATAATTGCGACCTCAGTACCGCTAGATCAAAATGAAAGGCCACTCACAATGGGCTTCGATATTCACGACAGACACGGCCACGCGATCAACATAACGGTCGATGTCGGTGGTGAGCTTTCAGGCGAAGAGACGACTATTATAGACTTATCGGGTGACGATATAGTTTTGGTTCGACAAGGAGCGGGCCAACTATAGTGGGCTAATCGACAACCGATACTAATGCAGCTGTCTGTTGCGACATATCCCAGTCGCGTGCGGCTTGGGCTCTGTCTATCGCCTCTATTCTCATGTTTGAACCATCGACTACCGAAGCAAACCAGGTCAAAGCTGTAACAGCTACTGTACCTGCCGAGACCAATCTATAGGTTAGCTCCCTGTCAATCTCACCAGCTAATGCTAGTTCGCGCATTTCAAGCCCTGTGTATATGGATGCCACAACACCTACGGCCTGTATACCAGCATAAGTCCACCCTCTAGTTGCCTCGCCTTGGGCAAATTGTGGGATGCCAAAAGGTAATACAGTAGTCCATGGCGATACTATACGCTCCTCTAAAGGAGCTGTTATTGAAGCTTCTGATAACGGGGCCGCTATAGTGATTGGTTCTGCTCCCTCAGGAGCTTCGGGTGGTGACGAGATGAGTGACTCTTCTGGCAACAGGTCTGTCGTAGATTCAGCTGTGGGTTCAGCTGCTGACGGCACAGTTGTTAGATCCTCAACTACTGGTGATTCAGTAACCAACTCTTCTGATGACTCAGCCTCAGGTGTACCCTCTGCTTCCGTTGATTGATCAGCGGCTTCAACAGCGACGTCATCAGCGGCAAAGGCTGGACTATAAAGGAATGTGAAGGGAATAAATAAATGAAAAATAGAGATAAAAGCCTCCTCTCTGTTCATTTCTTTGGAGTAGCAGTCAGCTTAACCTTTCCACCAGCGATTGATATCTTGAACTTAACTGATTTACATCGATATCGGCTTTTTACCTCTCTAGCCTGCTTCCTTAGTCGCTCTTGAATAACACTGGGGTCAATGTCCATAGACATCCCTGTCTTCTTCCTCGCAACCATATAGGCATCTACAACCTTTGTTAATGCTACGTCCTCACGTTGACTTCTTGTCGACTCTCTAGAGATCGTACCTCCCTCGGATCGACGGCGTTCTGCGAGCTGTGCCCTAAACTTCATCTTTGGGTGGGTGCCTCGCTCTATCTGCAGGATGCTTCGAGATATCCAGCTGTCAATTGTGACCGACTTTGCCTTAAGCTGGCGAAAGCGAAACTTGTCGCGACTGGTAGTCATATGAACTCGAGACATCTCAATAAACGCTCTACGTACCGCATCCTTCTCGCGGACTGGTTCAACACTCTCTATTCCAGAGAAGTACTTATTGTAAACCACTCGAAGCATATGGAGCGATTTTTCAAGCTCATCCATACGCATCTTCAGTTGACGATCTATTCTTTCTCCTCTCGCCAAGAAACCTCCAAGGGCTCACTTCAAAACTCTTTAATTGTTTCCCTTCATTCGAAGAGACGCTCAACAAGATATACCATATGCGAACGAAATGGATAAATTGTGCGCCAGCAAACATACAGCATTTTAGTAGTTGATGATGACCCGCCGATCCTAGAATTGCTAGGGGAGTATCTTTCAACACGTGGTCACGACTGCAAGATGGCATCGAACACCACACAAGCTCTAGATCTCCTAGAAAGAGAACGCTTTGACGTTCTCATCACTGATCTAAAGATGCCTGGTGGGGGTGGCTTGAAACTACTTCAAACAATTCGAGAGAAGGACCTCTCCATAGCCATCATAATGATGACTGGATACGGCACAATCGAGTCTGCGCTCCAGGTAATGAAGCATGGGGCTCATGATTATCTACTAAAACCATTCAAGCTACGAGATGTTCACGCTTCTATGGAAGAGGCTATCTCAAAACAGCTGGCTGAACGAAACACAGTCAGGCTGAAACACATCATTCAATTACAAGATGCCGCTGACAAAGCTCAGGAATTGGACGAATTAGAGCCGCTATACGACTCACTAGCGAACTACTCTAAAAGTGAACTAGGTGGGACTGGTGCCATTGTAGCGTTCTTTGAGTCAGATCGAGGTGTTTGGCAAGAGTACTACAGAACCGCTGATTCGCCATTAGCCAGAATAGACATTCAATCAATAGGCGACTCTCTAAATGACGGGCAAATATACGATCAGGATAGGGCGTGGTTCTCTAGCCCAAGGCCACTAGCCGTTGTGCCTATAATTGCTAAAACCAGGTTGAATTCTAAGCCTGGTTTGGTCGGGCTAATTGCTGTGACCAACCCTTCCAGCAGCCATCAAAACCCAGAAAAAGTTCTTAAGATCTACGCATCGATAGTGGGTGCGGCTGTCTCATTGTGCCTAATAAAAGCTGGGGATAAAACCGACAATACCAGCGCAAATTTCGATCAAGAAAAATCAGACTCTCATGATAATCTTATTGAGGCTGTAGTTAGTGAGCTAGGACTAACCCCTGATGATTGTGCTACTGCTAAATGTGCCCTAAAGATGTCAGTGCGCCCAAACACAACATTAAGGGAGCGATACAACGGGGCACCAATGGATGTTATGACTATTGGTGGTGGAGGACTGCCTTTTCAGGTCTTGTCTAGGCTTGAACCACTCCTCCTAGCCTCCTCTGAGAGACACGATGGACAAGGCTCACCCTCTGGGCTGACGAGTGACGAGATCGATCAAACGGCGCAAGTCGTCCACATACTGTCTATTTTCCAGACCATTACCTCAAACCGAGGTTTCGCACACAGGATGAACCAAACAGAGGCGATGGAAGAAATTCATAAGAAGCACTCTGGAGTTGTCTCTCCGAAGGTCCTGGCTGCTTTTTCTAATGCGGTCGCTAAGACTACCCAAGGTTAGTCCGCAAACTCTTCCCTGCCTCAGTTAGCTCACTCTGCCCTATCATATGAATAAAAGGCATTGATACAACAGGTAAGTGTGGAATCAATTCAGTGAGATCGTGTACGACATCTGGGCTGTTATCCAACCCCGAAACATCTGGAGGTCTAGTCTCATTTATGACCACCCCATATACCGATACTCCATCGCTACGGATAGCCTCAAGGTGCAGTAGTGTCTTGTTTATCACTCCACGCTCGTTGTTTGAGACTAGTAAAACGGGGAAGCCTAGACCTCTAGCCACATCTGATACACACCAATTCAGGCCAATAGGCTCTCTCCAGCCTCCATACCCCTCCACGATTAGAGATGGACACTGTTGTTCTCTAATCCATGCCAACACCTCACCAAGAACAGCCTCTTTACCAGTCAATGACGCCGCTCTATGAGGAGGCCTATCTGGCGCCCATGAGTAAAGCACCTGTGGATCATGCCCTGCTGCGTCAGCTATGAACTCTGCATCAGGGCAGGTCTCATCATCTGGAACCCCAGTAGTTATAGGTTTAAGGCTACGAACTTGTACTCGACTTGAGGCCGCCAATGCAGCAGCAACAATGGTCTTTCCCACACCGTGACCTGTACCCAACACAAGTATTCTCTCTGGTAATTTACTCATTTTACTCCACTCTTCACACTACCTGATTCTAACAGGCGATGAAAAACTCACACACTAAACCATACACCATCTGAGGATCGTCGTGCGAGGCTATTCTTAGCTAACCACTTAAGATGAGTCGTAATCTGGAGAGAAGCCACGCCGTGGTAACTCACAGGAAGCTCTGGATATATTATCGAGACTAAAGCATTAGGAGCAAGGCCTTCATCTATTGAAAGGGCTGCTAATATCTGTTGGCTCCTCATATTCCTGTGATCCACATAATCTCCCAATATTGACGGGGGTAATGTTGGACCATGCGCTGGATAGACCCTTGTGACTGGTAGAGTGCAAAGCAAGGCTAAGGAATTGAGGTAGTCTCCAAGGTCACCTTCATCAGGAAGAATAAGAATAGTACCCACACCTGCGACCATATCACCAGCGATCAATTCACCCGTTGTACTTTCAAGTAGAGAGATGTGCCCCTTTGTGTGACCTGGTGTATGAACCACAGCCCACACCTGGTGTTCCCCACTATCTAGGGTTGTGGTTAGGGTATCACCATCACTCAAAGTTCTATCCACCGCAAAAGGCAAAAGTGGAGCCGTACACTCATGTGCCAAAACTTCAGCATCAAAGTAACTAACTAAGTGCTCTACCGAGCCTATATGGTCTGCGTGATGATGCGTGAGTAGAATCCTTAAGGAGCCATCACCTTTAGATCGAGTTTCTATGTGTTCGACTAATCGAGCTAGCTCTTCTTCATATGGAGAACCTGGGTCCACCACTACTAGATCCTTGTCTCCCAACAACCAACAATTAGTATGGGTGGCAGGTGGTAATGTGGGCGTTCTTACGGGAAAGTTACCTACGGTTCCAATCAACTAAACACCAACCATGCAGCCACAGCACCAACCACAAAAATAAGACCATTTCTAACCAAGCCATCAGATGCTGGGCGGGCGACCCAGGCTTGCTCCCAGGCTATGTCATCGCCATACCTGACGGTGTTACTCTTTGGCTCTGATGAAATTACTGGCTCTTTAGCCACGCTATTTGTGGTTTGAGCCTCTGTCTTCTTTAGTGGTTTTGGAGCGGGCTTTGTCCTATCAGGCTTAGGGGGCTCCGTTGAGTCAGAGTTATGCTCCATTTCCTCTTGAGGCTTAACCTCCTGAACAGGCGGTCTTTTTGTATCAAGGACAGGCGGTATAACAGGCGCACCTAAATTCACTGGCTCTCTAGTTAAATCCGAATCAATATTCTCAGTAAGCTCGATAAACTCATCTACTATTGGGTCATTCAGGTCAATGGGTTCGTCAAAATCAGCATACTCGGAGTCCTCCAGATCTGGAAGGTCAGAGAGGTCAGAAAGATCAAGGTGATTCACTGGCTGTAAAGAGCTCACTGGATCAAAGCTAGGTAAAGGATCATCCACAAAAGAGTCGCTTTTTACATCCAACACAGAGGGTTCTGTTATTGATTCTACTGGATCAACAACCTCGTTGGCATCTATTGGTCCCACGATCTCATCTAGGTCAACTATAGCTGGAGCTGCGATTATCGGGTCGTCGCCTAAGAGGGACTCATCTGCCAACGGTTCGGAGACTAATGAGTCATCTTTGGGGCTTACCTCAACAAAAAAGAAGTCATCGACAACATCTTCGCCATACAACAGGCTCTTCAAAAGATCACCGTCATCATCACTTGGCTCTTCTGCCTTTACCTCTGCATCCTGGACTGTTGGTTCTTCTACACTTGGTTCTAAAGGTGTCGAGATCGGCTCGATAGCGACCTTTGTTTCAGTGTCAACCACAGCCTGGGATTGGCCTTCATCTTCCAGGAAGAAATTAGGGTCCTCTAGTGAGCCCTCATCGAACATTCTAACAAACCTCATTGCTGGAGGATCTGTGAGATCTAAAGGTGCTTCAAATTGTTCGACTTCTGTGGAAAACCGCTCTGGCTGTACACTATCCAAAATGTCTTCACTAAACTCATCTAGATTAGCAGATGGGCTCACCGAATCAATAAAGTTAACGAACTGGGCCAAGTCAGCAAAATCGGGAGGCATCGGCGCTTCTTCAGATTCTGCCTCAGGCCTAATTGATTCGTCAGAAGTCTCTATGGGACCTAGCGCCCCTAATAACTCAGGGACCTCTATAGGATCTTGGATATCTAAGAAGGTAGATGCCTCTAAGGACTCTGCACTCTCTACTAATTCAGCCTGCTCTATCGGCTCAGGAGCATCAATAGCTCCTAACAACCCTGTGGGTATCAACCCGTCATCGGGGACCTTCTGAGATTCTATAGGTGCTGCTTCTGGCTCTGGCTCTGGTTCTGGCTCTGGTACTGCCTCTGGTTCTGGCTCTGGTGCCGGCTCTGGTTCTGGCTCTGGTACTGCCTCTGGTTCCGACGCTGTCAGCACCTCTTCTTCGACACCTAGCTCTAGATCCGAAACCACAGATTCCTGTTCGACAGCTATGTCAACTGACTCCTCAGGGTCAGAATTATCGATAATGTCTGGTTGGTTTACCCACCAGCTTCTCCGCTCTTCTCCCCCAACTCTAACTGCCTGCTCTCGCATCTCCCAATCAGTAAGACCAACCCCTAATGGTAGTAAATCTGTAGGCCTTAGTCCTTTATCTAGTGCTCGCTCTAGTTCTGGCTCTGGCTCTACAAGTTCGGCTGCCGTATCTTGATCATTAATGGGTTCATCTTCTAAGATATCTTCTGGACTGTCCGGCTCTTTTTCAACTTCACCTTCCAGAGAGGTTTCCTCCTCCCTTGCCTCCAGTTCTGGCTCTGGAAGCTCCAACTCTAAAGCCTCTGCTATCTCATCCTCAGATTCAAACTCACTCCAAGCCTCTTCAACAGACCTAGGCTCTTCGCTATTTTCAGTAGCCTCTATAAGGCTAGGAGGTAGCTCTATCTGGAGGAGGTTCTCGGTAGGAGACAGCTGCATCCTAACTTTTTGTAGAGCTATTAAGAATGATGAGTCATCTTCGTAAATATCGAAACCATCAGCGCGCAGTGCTGGGGCTAGGCAGTCGGCTAGGTCTGGCTGACTCTCTCTTAGTGAGATGAGAGACTCCTCTACGTTACACTGGATCGCCTGACGAAAGATTTCAGCCCAGTCACCAACATACAGATCCCGACCCGCCACGAGGCGAAAGATTACAGCTGCAGCCTGCCACCTGTCTGTGGCTGGACCAACATCACCAACTCCTGCCTGCTCTGGTGCCATGAAATGTGGGTCTGCTCTATCATGCTTACGACCAACCCCGAGAATCCTCAGGCGACCATCAGGCTCCCTTATAAGTCGACGCATATCTAAAGCGCCGTGCACCTGCCCGACACCGTGAAGCGCAGCAAGCCCCTCTATGAGGTCCTCTCCAGCATTAAGGGCCCTACCCAAACTACACTTATCTTCGTCATAACCATCGCTCTGTCCTACCCAATCCTCCAAAGGGGTTCCGTGAACCCACTCCATCGCGTAGGACAATTCATCAGGGAAGCTCTCCAAGACCATAGGGAACCGTCGATCGCTAATTGACTCAAGGACACTCATCTCAGATGCCCAATTGGCCTCAGCTAGAGCATCGCCAGGATTAACAACCACGCTAAAGCAGGCTCTCTGAGGGAGACCATCACCTACCCGCACAGCCCTCCAAAGCTCTACGCTCATGCTAGGGCGAATACACTCAACCAGCTCCCATGAGCCTATGCGACGTCTTCTCTCAGTCAATTTCTCTAGTCTCGGAACCTATAAATTACGGCGATACCGCCCACCCACCTCGAAAAGTGCGTGAGTGATCTGACCTAGTGTCGCAACTCTAACGGTTTTCATCAACTCCCCAAAGATGTTGCCATCATTTAGTGCGACATTTTTCAAGCGCTGGAGTGCCCCTTCGGCTTCGGAGGAGTGCGTTTCTTGGAACTTAGCTACAGAGTCAATCTGAGCCTGCTTTTCATCTCGAGTGGCGCGCCTGAGCTCAATTGGTGCTGGCTTCCAATCCTCCTCAAGTGTGGCGGGATCCTCGAATGTATTAATGCCTACTAGCGGTAAGGTACCATCATGTTTTAGGCGCTCATAATATATGGACTCCGACTGGATCTGTCCCCGTTGATACTGAGTTTCCATCGCCCCAAGAACACCACCTCGTTGATCTATTCGCTCAAACTCTGCCAAGACCGCCTCTTCAACAAGGTCGGTTAGCTCTTCAACCAAGAAGCTTCCTTGTAGAGAGTTCTCATTCTTTAGAAGCCCATACTCTTTATTTAGGATCAACTGAATAGCCATGGCTCGGCGAACGGACTCCTCTGTTGGGGTCGTTACAGCCTCATCGTAGGCGTTAGTGTGTAAAGAGTTACAATTATCTTGTAGAGCTACCAGCGCCTGTAATGTAGTTCGTATGTCATTGAACTGTATCTCTCTGGAGTGAAGCGAACGCCCAGAT
>Ga0115011_10000035_pt1 | contig 131473 bp, 105 predicted proteins | sample TroAtlMetagenome_2_FD_88705 | JGI IMG/M metagenome (GOLD analysis project Ga0115011, IMG submission 88705) | Marine eukaryotic phytoplankton communities from Atlantic Ocean - Tropical Atlantic ANT8 Metagenome | ecosystem: Environmental > Aquatic > Marine > Oceanic | place: Tropical Atlantic... | reverse complement strand
TACGACGAGTGCACAGAGTACGACCATGATGATTACGAGTGCTGGAACGAAGACTGGGACGAAGACGGGGATGGTAGCCCGGACTGGACTGACTGGCAAAATAACTGCGAGAGTGTGAGCGATGAGTCCACAGGCGAGTCCTGGTGGCAGTGCTTGTTTAACCAAGAAGTCCCCTTGATCGAACCAGGGAACCACACCTTCACTATCACAGTGGACGACCTGGAAGCGGGCAAGTCCTACTCCTTAGGGGTGTACGCCGGCGATGACCAAGCTGGCTGGGCATCCGGAGAAGAATTCCAGAACGTAGTCCACATCAACGCATCTTCCACAAACGAGTCATTCTCCTTCTGGATGGGGACGGACAACCATAGCTGTGGCGTCTACATTGACCTGAATCTGTACGAGATCAGCTGGCACACGGACAACAGCTCCAACCACACCTGGCCCCAGCATGAAGACGATATATTCTACGATCATTTCGATTGGAGAGGGCCATGTGAGATGCCTCCTTCCCCCTTCAGTCTACACGCAGACGGAATCGAGTACGAGATGATCCAATTCTACGATACGTACGACGAGTGCTATACCCAGGACGACTGGGGCGACTACGAGTGCTGGAACGAAGACTGGGACGAAGACGGGGATGGCAGCCCGGATTGGACTAACTGGCAAAATAGCTGCGAGAACTGGTTTGACGACGTCGCAGGTACGGACTGGTGGGAGTGCGCGACTTACTCGCAACACCCCGAAATTTCCGAGGGCAACCACTCAATGCAGCTCGACATGGATGTCGACTCAGGGGAGAGTTACGTCTTGGAGACTAATTATTGGGTTCACGGTCACATGATGGGCCATGATTCATTCGATGAAATTCTGTTCAACGCGACATCGGATCTGGAGTCTCACTTTTTCTCGATAATTACTGATAACACGACCTGCGGTGTCGATATCGACGTCAGGTTGCATACGGTGAATTGGGATAACGGGAATTGGTACCATGGTGAAGAGCGTGGCTACGATAACTTCCATTACGGTGGGCCGTGCGAGTATCCAGACTTCCTGGAACTCTGGTACGAGGATGAGGGTGGAAACCTCACAATTTGGGAGAAGGAAGGTGAATATGTCACATGGGATCACTGTGATCCGATGGGTAACGAATACTTCGAGTGCTGGGACGAAGGCGACGAATATCGGAATTGGGCCGAATCCTGCATTCAGCTGGCTGATGGCACTTGGGAATGCATAGATGGCTACAACTCACCCGAAATCGAGGCAGGCAACTACACAATGACACTGGTGATCAAGGAACTGGATGAGGGGGAGACTTACGAACTCTCATGGCTAGTGATGGGTAACACGGCATTCTCTCAATTCCAAGAAGCAGAACAGACCTTCGAAGTGACCGCCGAGGATCTCGACGGAGACGGCATGGCGGATGAGTATCAGACAACCTGGTCCATGGCTGTGGAACCAGATTGGTGTGGCATACAAATCAATGCAGATCTCGAACAACTAGAGGATTACGATAACGATGGCATAATCGATAGTGCCAGGGGAATCGCACACGAGTGGTTCGAGTTCGAAGGGCCCTGTGAGGCTGACCTACCCGTAGACATCAGCCTCGACTGGTTCGATGACGCAGTCGCAGATTGGAACAGTGTCGACCTTGTTCCCAACGATTGGTTATTCGACGAACCTGACCTAGAGGGATGCGAGTACGAGGAGGAGGACTTGTGTATACTTCTGAGTACCGACAACATATTTGATTACCCCGGAGATTACATGATGCGGTGGTCCATGGATGGACTAACAGTAGGTCAAGAGTACACTCTGATGACTGACGTTGACTCCTACGAGGACTCCGATAACGGTAACGATTGGTACTGGTGCCAAGACGGAGAATACGACATCGAGCTCCACAGGGTCAATGACGGCTACGAGGACTGCGACGACGGCTCCGACGAACCATCCTATGATGACGACGGCAACGAGAACTCATGGTTCGAATGCAACAATGGCGGTGAAATACCGCTCAGTTTGGTCAATGACGGCAACGAGGACTGCCCCGATGGATCTGATGAGGGCGCTGCCCCGACGGCAATGATCACGATGATCAACGCCAGCGCGGAGACCGAGCACATTGAGTGGAACTACTCGGTTTCCGATGATACTTGCTTCGACTTACTAATCGCTCAGTTGATGGACGATGCAGAAGAAGAGGGAGCCATAGTTGGGATTGGATTAGCTATCATCATGGGACCAGCTGCCATGCAAGACGACAATGGCGACGGAATCCCAGACTGCCTTATGGGGTCTGATGACCAGGGACCAGAAGAGCCAGATGGCCCACTGTGGGGCAGCGAAAATGGCAACTTAGGATTCATTTTCACTGACGGTAGCGGCGACCCATCTGCCGTAGAGTCAGCTTGGCCTTACATGAAGCTCGAGGATGGACTGTACAACGTTCAATTCGAAACATTCCTAGAACCAGGAATTAACGTCACATTCGAATACGAAATCGATGCACAGGGCCGAACCATCATAGAGGGAGAAATCGACTCGGTCACCGACTCAGACGGCTACGCTAATACCGATGACCAAATTCTCGAAATCAGCGGGTGGGACTGCTTCGTGTTCGTGGGTGTTACACTAACATTCACGGATTCAGGCGACTGGATAGACGACTACAACATGATGCTAGAGGGCCCTTGCGAAGGCGGAAGTGCAGACGGTCAAATCTCGGTTGACGCTATAGACGACACCGGATCCTCTTGGGGAGACCCCAGTGAAGGAGGAACTTACGACGAGTGCTATACCCAGGACGACTGGGATCACTATGAGTGCTGGGACCACGAATGGGACGAGAACGGAGATGGGGAACCGGATTATACCGAGGAAAACCCCAACTGTGTGAACTGGTTTGACGACGTCGCTGGTACGGATTGGTGGGATTGTCCGAGCATCCTAGATTATGGACAATACTCGTTCGAGTTCGACATAGTAGACTTGGACCCGACCCAAGAGTACGAAATCACCGGAGGTGCCTACGAGGGCATCCACGGCGTCATGGATGCTGTGGAGCTTTTGTTTGCCACAGAGGAACCACCACAGATCGAGATGACGGTCAACGGTTCCAGCGATGCGAGTGTTACCCTTTGGGGGGAGTTCTACATGCATTGCAGCGCCTTCATCTACCTGGACGTTTTCGAAGTTGACTCCGATGAAGAGAGCCACGACACCTACTACGCGTTCTTCAGACTGCCATGCGATGACGGCGGCGGGGACGGCCCTGAGTGGGGCAGTGAGCACGGCCATCTAAGCTTCGTATTCACTGATGGAAGCGCAGACCCGACCATGCACATGGAAGCATGGCCATACATGCAGCTCGAACCAAACAGCTACACAGTAGGAATTCACGCAATGACGGACCTAGTTCAGAACGCCATTAGTATTCAATACGAAGTCGAGGGTCTTGCCGATGTCGTAATGGCAGAGGGAATTTTCGATCTCACGACTGACGATTACGGTCACGCATTCGACGATTTCTCATTCACCATCAACGGCTGGGACTGCTTCGTGAATGTACAAATTGATCTTGAGTACGATGACGGCGACGGGCTTGTGTGGTTAGACGAATACGAAATGATGCTAGAGGGCCCATGCGAGGGCGGAAACGCAAACGGATACATCACTGTCGATGCAATCGACGCAGGGGGCAACTCATGGGGGGACCCCAATGACAACTCACTGGATGAAGGCGACTGGGAATTCGGCATCGAAATCAGCAGCATGTCCGAGGGAGTAGAGTACATGGTCAGCGCAGGCGTATGGGACAATATCCATGGCGTCAAGGACGTCATGGAGCAGCTGTCAGTCGCACCGCCACAGGTCGAGATGACCATAATCGCGGACTCGACTGGCATGGAGGGATTCTCTTTCAGCTCGTACCTTGGTGAGAAATGCAGCGGATTCGTATTCGTGGACGTATGGTACATGGACGATGCCCAGGAAGATGATCACAACCATGACACCTACTACTCGTTCTTCGAGCTTCCAGGATGCGATGACGACGGTGAGGACGACCTAGTGTTCGATCCGACCATGTTCGCAATCGCCGAGAACTACCACGCGGTCTTCTGGGGCGAGGACGACATGCAAGATGGCCTGATGTTCACTGTGGGCTCTTCTATGCCACTTGATGTCTCGATAAGGGAGAAGATAGACGCTGACTTCGGTAATAATGACGGGATCACGACAGCGGATGAGGCAGACATGTTCCTGCAAGCTTTCCTCATGATGATTGAATTAAACAATCCAATGAATTACATGTACCCGTGTGTCGATGATGCATCACCGGGGGAGATTCCTTTGATGCTCTTCAATGACGGCTACGAGGACTGCTCTAACGGCTCTGACGAACCCTCCTACGATGACGACGGCAACGAGAACTCATGGTTCGCTTGCTGGGACGAGGATGACACCGTGATACTGATGAGCAAAGTAAACAACGGCATAGTCGACTGCCCCAATGGCATCGACGAGCCTGCAATGATGGTCAACGGTCCCGAGGGACTAACGTCCGATGGACAGGCCCCTCTTTGGATAGGGCCTCAAGAGATCTGGTTCGATAGTCTGACCAGCGACAGTACACACGGCCCGGCACTGACGTTCGAGTGGCTCATGGTGTTCGAGGACCTTTCTCCAGGTGATAGCATGTACGAACTGAGCTTCGCTGGTGACGACGACGAAGGTGACTCTTCATCATCGTTGCCTTCGGAAGTATGCGGCGAAACCGGATTTTACGTGAACCATATCTATGATATCTCATCAGCTGTTGTAAATGGCACGGAAATTCCATTCGAGGGGACAAGAGCGTGCTTCGAGTTCCAAGGAGAGCCAATGCCACCATTTACCATTACTTGGTCACTCAACGAGACCGCTGACACCGACGGTGACGGAGAGCCCGACGATACGGATGACTTCCCATTCGATCCGACCGAGACCAAGGACACTGACGGAGACGGCTGGGGCGACAACTCAGACGCTTTCCCAACCGATCCAAACGAATGGGTCGATACCGACGGAGACGGGGTCGGCGACAACGCCGACACAGATGCAGATGGCGACGGGGTCAACGATGACTCAGAGGACAGCGACGGAGACGGGGTCAACGATGACCTAGACGCATTCCCGTTCGACGCCAACGAGACCACTGACACCGACGGAGACGGGGTCGGCGACAACTCAGACGCATTCCCGAACGACGCCAACGAGACCACTGACACCGACGGAGACGGAATCGGCGACAACTCGGATGACGACGCAGACGGCGACGGCACCCCTAACGGACTGGACGACTTCCCGCTAAACAGCGCGGAGTCCACAGACTCAGACGGAGACGGGGTCGGCGATACCAGCGATGCTTTCCCAACCGATCCAAACGAGTGGGCTGACGCAGACGGCGACTTGACCGGCGACAACGCGGACGACGACGACGACAACGACGGAGTCAAGGACGTGAACGACGCCTTCCCGTTCGACGCATCTGAGGATACTGACTCGGATAGCGATGGAGTGGGGGACAACGCTGACGCCTTCCCAAATGATCCGTACGAGAGGACTGACTCGGATGGCGATGGAGTGGGGGACAACGCTGACGACTTCCCCAGTGACCCATCAGAGTGGGCGGACTCGGACAACGATGGGGTTGGAAACAACCAGGACGCATTTGATGACGACCCGAACGAGATCGCCGACACCGATGAGGACGGCGTCGGGAACAACGCAGATCAGTGCGAAGGCGAGAAGGAGGACTCGAATGACGGAGGCGGGTGCCCGGAGACTTCCTCCGAGGATACCGAGCCAGATGACGATGATGACGGCGGATTGCTGCCAGGATTCTCGGCAACCCTTGGGATGATTTCCCTACTTGGCGCGGCCTCATTGGCCTCAGGAAGACGCAAGGACTGAGCGGTCCTCACTCATGTGAGGGCCCTCAGGGCCACCGCGAACGACCAGAGGTGACTCCTTGAAGGCACAGATACCACTAACCCTAGAGAGGGGAAAGCGTACACTGAGGAACCGAACTGTCCTTGCTGCCATGACGAACAAGCAGTCAGGGGACGACGGAGTCCTGTCGGACGACGAGATAAGGTGGCTACTTAGGAGAGCTGAAGGAGAATTCGGAGTAATCACTACCGCAGCCAGCCACGTCCAACAAGGCGGAAAGTCATGGGAAGGCGAAATGGGGGTATGGGGGGACCACCAGATTCCCATGCTGACGCAACTAGCCTCTGGAATTAGCTCAAGGGGATCCATAGGGCTCGTCCAGATTTTTCACGGGGGCCTTAGGGCACCAAGGTCCCTAACTGGGACAAAACCTGTCTCAGCCAGCGTGAACCACGAGAAAGACGTGGATGAGGAGTCAAGGGAACTAGAGGAGCTTGAGATAGAGAGTCTCGTCAAATCGTTCGGAGAGGCTGCCTCAAGATGCGAGAGGTCTGGTTTCGACGGTGTCGAGATCCACGCTGCGCATGGATACCTGATTTGCCAGTTCCTAGGGCTGAAGACCAACAGGAGGAAAGACAAGTGGGGCGGGGCACTGAAGAACAGAGCGCGATTCCTCAGGGAGATCATCGAATCAGTCAGGAGGGAGACCTCCGTGGACTTTCTGGTTTCAGTCAGGATATCTCCTGAGATACCAACCATTGGCGTTAGTCTATCGGACAGCATCAAGCTAGCCAGAATGCTGACTGAGATGGAGGTGGACATCCTACACATCTCTTGCTGGGACGCATTCGCCTCATCAGAGGAAGAAACCAAAGATCAAAGAACCTTGACCCGTAGATTCAGGGAGGCAATACCCACCGATTTCCCATTGATTTCCACTGGTTCGATTTGGTCATCCGAGGACGCAGAGTTCGTCATCGGGGAGGGGGCGGATCTGGTTGGAGTCGCTAGGGCTGCAATCGCACATCCAGATTGGCCCATTGGGCTCTCCGATCCCGAATTCGATCCTCAGAGACCACCTTTCACCCCTCAGAACCTCGAAGAGGCCGATCTCAGCCCCAAGTTCATCGATTACATGCGCAGGTGGCGGGGTTTCGTAACTGATGGCAACTCCACTTGAAGACAGAAATTCACTAGGAAGGAACTGGTAATGGTGGTAGTCCCTCCCGGATTCGAACCAGGGTCACGAGATCCAGAGTCTCGTATGATGGACCACTACACTAAGGGACTGTACTCCTACCGAGTGGGGGCAGATATTTCAAGAAAACCTAACAGAGGGAAACTAATTCCCTCTTAGTGCTTCATTAACCCCTTGGAGCTTCTCCTCGCTCGGTCGAAGCATATCTTCTCCCAGAGAAACCAACGGTGTTTCGGTCAGAGCCAGTGAATCGGTCGCAGTCGGTACCTCTGAGTCGTAGTACAGCAAACCTGTGACATGCCTCTTCCCCTTCTCAGCCTCATGAATCGCACCAAGGGCCGAGACTGCATCAGATGGGTCATGATCAGGGCCGACCGTCTCGATCCTTAGGGTCGAACCATCGAAAAGGCTGATCTCTTCGAACTCCCCTTCAGGTACATCAACCTCTTCCAAAGGGGAGAAATGGGGGATATAATCCAGAATGTGCAGGACCTCATCATTTTCTTTCACATAATTGTAAGACCGATAAGACTCATCGTTGTTCGCGAAAGTGACACAAGGAGAAATGATGTCAATGACCGCCATTCCTCGGTGACTCATAGCAGCCCTCATTAGTGTAGTGAGCTGCTTTTTACTTCCTGAGAAAGATCTTGCTACGAAGCTGCATCCAAGATTAATCGCCATTGCACAAAGATCGATAGGCGCCTGTTTGTTGGCAGTCCCCTTCTTCTTCTTTGACCCCTTTTCGACAGTCGCACTGTACTGTCCCTTGGTCAAGCCATAGACTCCATTATTCTCGATAATGTAAACCATATCCAGGTTTCTTCTGATGGCGTGGATAAACTGACCAATACCTATGCTGGCCGTATCACCGTCCCCAGAGACTGCAATGAAAGACAGGTCTTTGTTCACCATGTTCGCTCCAGTCGTAACGGAAGGCATCCTTCCATGAACCGTATTGAAACCATGACTTTTACCAAGGAAGTACGCCGGAGTCTTCGAAGAACAACCGATACCACTCATCTTTGCGATGCCTTCTGGTGAGATTCCATTCTCCCATGCAGCCTGGATGATCACATTGGAGATTTGGTCATGCCCGCAGCCCGGGCATAGTGATGACTTCCCCCCTGTGTATTCAGATTTCTCCAAATCAATCACATTCAGCTTCATCACTGCCATGTTCAGTCCTCCTGTAACTTGTCCATGACCATTTCCGCATATACGGAAGCCCTTGGGGGCATTCCATCACTGAATGCGACGCTATGCAGCTTTTCCACTAGGTTAATGGGAATCTCCTTCCGTAGGATGCCGTACAGTTGCCCGTCCCTATTTATTTCCAGAACTATGCACTTATCATGGCGTTCTATGAAGTCCTCTATCTCTGGATGCAAAGGAAGTGCCCTGACCCTGCATGTACTAACCGAAAGGCCGGTTTCCTCCAAAAGGTCATCAATCTCAACAATACTGTTCTCCATGGAGCCGTAGTACAAAATACCAATTTCCTTGACCTCCTCCTCCCTAATTATCGGCGGGGGCAGCGTCTCTCTAGATCCATTTATTTTTTTCTTAAGCCTCAACATAGCCTCTCTGTATACCCGAGGGTCCTCTGAGTAGACCCCATCTTCATCATGTCCCGTTCCACGGTACAGTATGGGCTCTAGGCCGCTTCCCGGGAGAGTTCTGTAGGCTATCCCATCTCCATCCAGGTCTCTGTAGCGCCCATATTCCGGCATCGCATCCAAATCATCCTGCGTGCGAATCACCTTCCCCCTGTCCATGGGCTGATCTGGATACTCGAATCCCGAAGTAACCCAGCGATTCATCCCCAAGTCTAGATCACTAAACCCGAAAACCATTGTCTGGTACCTCTCGGCATAGTCAAAGCCCCTCCAACCGAACTCGAAGCACTCATCAACATTGCCAGGGATTAGTACAATATGCTGTGTGTCACCATGGCTCGCTTCGTAAAGGAGAGTCAAGTCTCCTTGCTGGGTTCTAGTTGGTAGGCCTGTTGAGGGGCCTACTCGGTTGACATCCCAAATGACCCCGGGAACCTCTGAGAAGTAGGCGAGCCCAATGAACTCGGACATCAGAGAGATGCCCGGCCCACTGGTACAAGTCATACCCCTGCCTCCCGCCCATCCAGCTCCGATAACCATTCCTACAGCAGCTAGTTCATCCTCAGCTTGAATCACTGCGCAAGTTGAACTCCCATCAGTATCTTCTCTCAACTCGGGCAACCACCCAATTATTGCCTCAGCTAAGGAAGAAGAAGGTGTGATTGGGTACCAAGAAAGCATGCTCACACCCCCAAATATACAGCCGAGTGCCACAGCTTCATTACCTTCAATCAGGAATGAATCAGTATCCTTTTCCCGAGACTCGACACAGTAGTCACAAACAAAGCTCCAGTTCTCTGCAGCATATTCCTTGCCCTCATTGATGGCTCTGGTATTCATCTCGATTGCCTTCTCCTTACCTTTGAACTGCGCATTAAGTGACTTCTCTATCGCCGAATCATCAATCTCCAGTAGATGGGCAAGAGCCCCTACGTAATACATATTAGCCATCAATCTAGCTAACTTCGGGTTTATTGCACGTGCCATCTTCGTCATAGGCATGCCAAGCAAGGTGCAGTCTTCCCTATCCACGGGAAGCTTCACGTCTTGGTTGTAAACAACTATGGCTCCCGGGCTAAGCTTCTCTAAATCTTCAACCCAAGTGTCCTTATTCATCAGAACCTGGATGTTTGTTTCATCACCAGGAGCTTGGTAGCCCTTATCGCTGGCCCTGATGATGAACCAGGTTGGTAGTCCCGAGATGTTGCTAGGGAAGAGGTTCTTCCCACTCACAGGAACGCCCATTTCAAACATTGATTGCATCAAAATCAGGTTAGATGACTGCGAACCAGTTCCGTTCGCAGTTGCTACATTTACCACGAAATCGTTTGCTATCTTCACCATCGACTCTTTGTCCCCAGCGCCATACCTGTAGGCTAGCAACGTGTCGGCGTTGTTCTAGGGTCTTAGGTATTTTCATGCGATAAACAGAAGAAAATAAAATGAAAAACGTCCGTTGCAGTTTTCAATGATAGTCTATTCGGCCGATTGATGCCGGTACCAGAGGAGCTGCAGAATAGGTGGGATTCTGCCCAAGAAATGACAGAAAATGGCAATCCTGATTCTGCTTTGGATCAACTGAGATCAGCTTGGGACCTCTCCGAGAATGACTCACAGAGATCAAAGACCATGAGAATGGCGGCAGATGCTGGCACTGAACTAGGAATGGCAGACGAGGCAAATCGGAAGAAACACTGGCAGAAGGCGTACAAAAACTACTCAAAGGCTCTAGACTTAGACGCAAAGAACAAAGACACTAGGAGAAATATGAACAAATTGACTTCAATGATGGATGAAAACGCAATCTCCCTTAGATTGGGCTTCCAGATGTTCGATGGAGGCAATCCAACACCTCTGGGACTATTGGCAATTTTCACTTCAATCGCTCTAGCACTAGCTTCATTCAAGGTCGCCACCGACTTCTTCAAAGAGGACCAAGGAAACCCAATAGTCGTTCTAAATGTAGAGTACATTTCAGATGGCGGAGCAGAGGTCAATGGTGAGATCGAGATCGAGCTTTATCAGGACGAAGCTCCAATGCACGTCGAAAGCTTCCTGATGCATGTCGATAACTACCGATATGACCTAACTGAATTCCATAGGGTAATTGATGGCTTCATGGTACAAGGTGGAGATATTGAGCACAAGAAGGGGGGCGGGGGATATGCAGCCCAATACTATGGGTGGTGCAACGGTCAACAAGCCACCCTCGAGAATTGCCCAAATCTGGAAGATTGGTCAATTCCGCACGAACATGAGAACGGACTCAAGCATACGCCAGGTGCAATTGCTGCCGCGCATGCAGGTGTTAATACCGATGGAAGCCAATTCTACATAGTCCCCTCTGATGGTTCAGCTAGCCATCTTGATTGGCAGGAGGGGAAGGACTGCTCCGGGCAGGAGACGCCCGAGCGAGACGACGACGGCTCTTGCCATACTGTGTTTGGTTATGTCATCAAAGGAATCGAACATGTCAATGCAATCAGTGAAGTAGAGAAGGAGAGCGATGGTCAGACTCCAGTAAACCTGGTCAAGCTTGTCTCAGTGCAACTAAAGAGCTAATCGCTAATCAGGCACCTACAAACAAATTGATTAACAGGACGCTCAGGCCACGACAGGCTGGTGTTGAAATTAGCAAAACAAATCCCTTTCAGGCATTTTCGGAATTTGAAAAGGCCGACGGCTCAATGGCGAAATTCGCTAACCTAAACTCCTTACAGGACCGTGGAATCTGCCAATTGGACTCCCTGCCCTTCACCATTCGAATATTACTGGAGTCTGCACTTAGGAAGTGCGATGGCTCGCTAATAACCGAGGAAGACGTTAGAAAAATTGCTGCATGGTCCCCAGACATGGTCGCCGAGGAAATTCCATTCAGCCCTAGCAGGGTAATACTACAGGATTTCACAGGCGTGCCAGCCATAGTAGATATTGCGGCTCTAAGGGATGCAATGATGGAATTAGGCGGAGATCCCTCAAAGGTCAATCCCCAGGTACCAGTGGACTTGGTCATAGATCACTCCATCCAGGTAGACGTATCCGGCCTATTCCCTGATGCCCAGCAGAAGAACCTCGAGATCGAGTACGAGCGCAATTTCGAACGATACAAGTTTTTGAAATGGGGACAGATGAGCTTGGACAATTTCCGAGCTGTGCCACCGGGAAGGGGCATTGTTCATCAGGTCAATCTCGAGTGGATAGCTAGCGTCGCAAGAGAAGAAGGTGGAAGTTGGGTTTCTGACACTTTGGTTGGAACCGACTCGCATTCTACAATGATCAATGGACTCGGAGTACTAGGCTGGGGCGTCGGAGGAATTGAAGCGGAAGCCGTGATGCTCGGGCAACCAATTTACATGCTACTGCCAGAGGTGGTTGGAGTTGAGCTATCTGGTTCGCTAAATCCAGGTGTGACTGCCACAGATATGACACTACGAATTGTTGAGATGCTACGGGAACATGATTGCGTGGGCAAGTTCGTTGAATTCCACGGATCAGGGCTCAGTAACCTCAGTCTTCCGGATCGGGCCACGATTGCAAACATGGCCCCAGAGTACGGGGCGACATGCGGATTCTTTCCAGTCGATGAAATCACGTTGGATTACATGCGTCTATCAGGACGGGAGCCTTCTCAAATTGAGAATGTCAGGAGATTCTTGTCCGCTCAAGGACTATTCTATTCGCAATCATCTGAAAAGCCGAAGTACACCTCGGAGCTAAGACTCGATCTGAGAACTGTGGAACCAGCTCTATCGGGCCCAAAGAGGCCACAGGATAGGGTTCCACTATCTGAAATGAAATCACATTGGAGGACCAGTCTCAACGGACCCGTTGGGCATAGTGGACATGGTGTGGATAAGTCAAGGAATGATGTTCGTATCCCTATCGGTGAAAGCAACTCAGAAATCGGACATGGGAGTGTGGTCATCGCTGCAATAACCAGTTGTACCAATACAAGCAACCCCGGTGTAATGATCGCTGCTGGCCTTCTAGCTAGGAATGCCAGGAAAAAAGGACTATCCATCAAACCATGGGTGAAGCCTAGCCTAGCCCCTGGAAGCAGGGTCGTCACAGAGTACTACGATGCTGCCGGACTCACTGAGGATTTGGACTCATTGGGATTCAGTGTGGTTGGCTATGGGTGCACAACATGCATTGGGAACTCCGGGCCGTTGGATCGCGATATCGAGGAGGCAATTGACTCCGGTGATCTAGTAGTTGGTAGCGTCCTATCGGGCAACAGAAACTTCGAAGGGAGGATACATCAGAAAATAAAGGCAAACTATCTTGCTAGTCCGCCTTTGGTAGTGGCATATGCATTAGCTGGAACCCTGGACATAGACTTCTCATCAGATCCAATCGCTGTCGATGAATCAGGAGAACCAGTAATGCTATCGGAAATTTGGCCCGATGATGAGGAGATCCGCTCTACTGTTGAGTCCTGCATAGGGCCTGAGATGTTCCATCGCCGTTACTCAGACGCACTTAGTGAACCTAGGTGGGACGAAATTCCTGGTGATGCTAGTGCCCTATATGACTGGGATCCTGAATCGACCTATGTCCGACTCCCGTCCTTTTTTCAGGGGCTGAAAATAGATCCCTCACCCATAGAACCGATAGCTGGAGCAAGGGTATTGGTCAAAGTAGGCGACTCAGTCACCACAGATCACATTAGTCCTGCAGGTGCATTTCCAAAAGATGGGCCCGCCGGAAAGTACCTAGTTGACAGACAGGTCAATCCCAGAGACTTCAACTCGTTCGGCAGCCGACGAGGCAATCACGAAGTAATGGTCAGGGGCACATTCGCAAATATCAGGATGAGAAATCACATTGCTTATGGAAAAGAGGGTGGGTTCACAACCCACTTCCCCTCTCGGCAAGTCACGACTATTTTCGAGGCAAGCCAGAAATATATCGAGGATGGCATAGAACTGGTCGTACTTGCAGGGACCCAATACGGCACAGGCAGCAGCCGTGATTGGGCCGCTAAGGGGACCATGCTTCTTGGAGTAAGGGCTGTAATTGCCAAGTCATTCGAAAGAATTCATCGTTCAAATCTTGTTGGCATGGGGGTGTTGCCACTTACCTTCAAGGAAGGAGAAGATGCTGAAACACTGGGCCTTGATGGATCAGAGACATTTGATATAACCATTGGCAATTCTATCGATCCCCTTTCGAAAATCAATGTATCTGCAAGAAGGGAAAATGGAGAAGTGGTTGAGTTTTCCACCCTTGTAAGGCTTGATACACCTGTTGAAGTAGAATATTTCCGCAATGGTGGAATCCTACAGACCGTTTTACGAAACCTTGCAAAAGATTAACTCAATCAACCTCCTGTAGCCGGAGGAAGGATATGGAAGAACACCAATCGGATGATCAAGAAGGGCTCCCTGGGCCTCCGCCAGATCCTTCTAGTATTCCTTCCGTTGTTAGGACAGTCGGAGATTTGGACGTTTCTGGAAGTGCAATTGATCGTGGGATGCCAATTGCCACTGCGCCTGACATAGAAGCACTCAGGGAATTTTTGGAAGAAACTGAAGAACCTGAGCCACTAAGCAACAATCTGTCTGGTGATCCAATGGCCGAGTCTTGGTTGCAGCTTCTACTAACATTGGTAGTTAGGGAGCATGGCAAATCCTCCTTGGAGGTCAGCTTCATCGAGTACATAGTCGGAGAGCGGATGAATCGCGAAGGAATCGAATTGGAGATGTTCCTCGATAGATTGTGGATAATGGGGCGACTCGAAAAGACATACGGTGGTGACGAACCCAGCTACTCCCCTACTCCCAGTTGGTTGGAGATGAAGTGAGAATTTTACCATATTTCTGGCAGTTGAATGCTAAGCAAAGAAAAAACATATTTCGGTAACGCATAAGAGTGGCCCGAAAGTCCGAAAGTCATGATTAGTAGCAGCCATGAAGAAAAGATCGTTTTGAGGAAGGGTAGGAAATCGCTAGCCTTAGTTACTCTAATGCTCGCATCGATCATGCTTTCAGCGGTTCCAAGCACCTATGCATCCCATACCACCCAATATGGCGTCCAGAGGGATCCATTGCATATTTCCGTAGGGGACTTGAACTGTGACGGATTCAATGACATCGTCTCTGGAAGTGGGATGGGGCACTTCATCACCATCTTACTCAATGATGGAAATGGCGGTTTCGCAAACAGACAGGATATCCAGATATCCAACAATGACTCCTACAGGGCAGGATTCGTAGACGTAGCCGATGGAAACAGAGTAGAGATCGCAGATGCAACTGGCGACGGAGTTAATGACATAATTTACTACCAACAGAATGTCAGGTTCGTCGGTGAGAGCTTCGTTAGACCGGCTAACCTCACGGTTGTAGAGGGAGATTGCAACATTCCGGAAATGAAACTCTGGGACCAGAATATGACAGTAACCATTGTCGATCCGTACCTTCAGGCATTCGATGTAGCTGATGTGAATGGAGACGGTTCTGCTGATGTAGTGATGTCAACTATTGACGCTGCATTCTCTAGACAGACTGTCCAGATATACAAGGGTCCTGACTTCACCCTTCCCAGTAACTTCCAGAGTTTCATCGTTCCACTAACGACCGGACAATACACAGCGCTAAAACTGGGCCAATGGGGAGAAGAACTCCAAACAGACCCATTCACAGGCAACCCAATCCCAGGGGAGTGTGAGGACCTCGACATTTGGATGATCAGGACCCCCCCATTCAATACTGGAGTTGGATACTCTAGAGGGACATATGACAACATGACTGTAGTCGAATACGATTGCCTCCAACAGAGGTTCGCAGTTCCAGATAACCCAGCCGACTCTTCGAAAATTCACGACTTCACCCTAGACGCGGAGCATTCATTTCCACTATATGACATAGACATCGCCGACAACACTGACGATGATAATGACAGAATAGACTTGATTGCCGCAGTCGATGGAATTACAGGAAGAATTTCCTATGCCACGAGGTCAACAACTAGCTCCCAGTGGGATACTCAAAACTACGTTTCATATGGGCCATACCTGGGGGCTTCTGTAACTATCGCCGATGTGAACCAAGACGGTAATCTAGACTTCTTCGTCCCTACATCGATCACTCTTCTCGATACTCAGGAGTCAAACGTCCAGAACCAAACATATCTCCTAAGGCCAAATTTGAGGGCTACAAATACCGTTCAGATCATTCTGGCCGACTCATCTGGAAGTGGCTACCAGACGCCACTATCCTTTGATGTTGGCCGAAGGCCAACAATGGCGGTGCCAGGTCAGTTACAAGGAGGTGAAGGAAGCGCTCTGGAGGTGGTTATCGGTCAACAGGACTACTCATATCGATTCTCCAATAACGCGATGTGGTTGGATACATTGGGATACGCGGGCCAAGGCGACTACCTATCCGTCCTGTCTCTGGATAATCACGATCTGGGAATTACGCATGTGACCATAGAGCCATCTGTGAAGGACCCGGCTACCTTCCAGAGTATTGTCGGTGAAGGAAACCGCTGGGTCAATGTTACAGTCAAAAATACCGGTCTCATGCCAATTGACGATGGCTCTCTCAATGTCAACCTCCAGGTGAGGGAGGTATTGGGCGGAACTGATACAATTGTCTACCACAACGACTTCGAGTCTCCTGATGCCAACATTGGCTCATCCCAGTTTGCCAAGTACTCATACACGGGGGAGTACTCTGCCGGCGACTCCTCATGGCACATTGACGAAGATAGGTTCTGGGAGAGTGGAGTCACTTACCTAGAGGGCGATGTCGTGAACTACAATAATACAGACTATGAGTGCGGAAACAATAACACAACTAGCTGCACAACGGTCCCATCCGAGGATAACTCATCGTGGGCTGAGGTCTATTATCTGCCTTGGGAGGTCGAATCAAACCCTAGCAACTACTACTGGGTGGGGGTAAACCATCAGTACACAGATGATGAGGGCGAGAATTTCAACGCAACAGGTTACTACAACCACATGGATGAGGCACTGATCCTCGAGGGTGTCGATCTTCAGGGTGCAGACGCCGCTTTCCTGGATATGGACGCCATTTGCAGTGCAGGCTTCTTCCAGTTATTCCTTCTCGAGCCCTACGACATCATTGAGAGGTGGCTTTACGAAGACTCCTGTAGTGTTGAGGTATGGAGTGACGGCACAGGTTGGGAACCAGTCTGGAGATTTGGTGGATGGGACAACGAGCGTAAATACCGGATAGAGGAGAGGGTCTCAAGCGCCCCAGATCCAGAGTACAACGACTACAATGGTGACTATTATGGGGACTGGCACTCAACTCTGTGGAATAACTACACCGAGCAAGGTGGGCTAAAGGACTCATGCTATATGCCATTCTTGGCATTTGGCTTCCCATTCGCTGAATGCTGGCCGGATGGGGAGCTCAATCAAAAAGCAGACACGATCGATCTTACGCCATATGCGGGAGAAATAGTGGACATCAGATTCAGGTTTAGAAGCGGCTTGGAGGGGACGGTCGGCCCAGAAGGATCCGCCGATGACTCCGGTCTCGATGGTTTCGCCTTTGATAATATCACTATTAGAAAGAGGGATGTTACCTTTGGCAACTCGACCGATGTTACCCTACCTGTCACAAATCTTGATCTCGTTGCCGGCGAATCCTTCCCGGTTTCTCTGACCGCTGACTTTGTTGACAACACTACATATTACGTTTCCACATCGCTTATTTCTGCTAATCTGGGCAATGGGCAAGTCGATCAGGACTCGACGAACGATCAGCAGAAATTCCAGTTAACTGTACGAAATTTGTATGACCCAGGTCTAGTTGAGGAACCATGGCTAGATCTTGAGAACGGGGAAAAGTACGCCTCAGGAGAAAGGCCGATAACAATAGGGGTTCAGAATTGGGGTAATACTGTGGTCGACTTCGAAGTCGAAGCAAGAGTTAGCAACGCTCTACCCCAAGTAATCGCTATCGAGGACTTCTCAGGCACAATCCAGCCGATTTGGGAGGATGATGGAAACGGTAATGGAACTAAACTGGACGATTCCTCCGAGTCAAACGAGATGCTCCCTCAAAATCAAGGAGTCTTCAAGAACGATGCTTACTGGCTAGGGCACCCTTCTGAGGGTTATGGGGATAGCTGGAACGAGACGCTCACACTCGAACCAATTCCGATTTCTGACGATGGAGCAGACTTCACATTCCTAACATTTGACTACTATGCCGAATCGAACTATATTTCCGACAATTTCGGTAATGTTCAGTCAGTTCGAGACTTCGCATTCCTAGAAGCCACGTGGTCACGTGGAGGGGAGGTTTACGAGGGTGTAATTTACGGAAGCTGGACTGATATGAACGAAAATGGCCTTCGTCCTGCGATCAATCCCGGATCAAACACACTGTACCACTATTGCGAAGATTTCGATCTAAACGGCCTCTATGACGAGGTCCAGTACTCCGGGGACCATTCCGGAGGGGTCGGTGAGCCCGGATGGGTTGAGTGGTTTGATACCGATGAGATAATTTCAACTGCAAGAATCGATTTGACACACGTCCATCTGCTAAATACGACAAATCCCGACTCATTCTATTGGACAGACGAGTGTACTACACTGGCAGGAACCGATCTAACCCTTAATTGGCGGTTCTTCTCAAATGACGACGATATCAATGGCAACGCTGGCTATGCCGGATTCGGTATTGACAACATTCGAGTATCTGACTACACATTCAATAGCGATGGAAACTATACCGAACCAGTCACTGGAATGGATGCAGCACAGACTCGCACCATCGAGATGGGCGTCAAAGACTTTGAAAGAGGCCTGTATCGAATTGACCTTACGACAAATTACAATAATTCTGACCCCTCTATGAAATGGTTCGAGAAGCCAGAAATCAGCACCGCTAACAATTTCTCGACAATCCTCTTCGAGATAGCAAATGCCGATATAACACTGCTACAGCCTGATGTCTTGGACTGCGTCGCAGACGTTACTTACCAATGCGCATATCCAACAAACCCCTCGACACAGGACAATCATGACTTTGCAGTTCCCTTACTGAATGGGGTCATCGAGGGGTTGTATTCCGTAACAATGAAGATTGTTGACGAAGAAACTGGCCAGACCGTTTTAGAGCAATCAGCAGATAACAGCCCATTCTTATTGGATCCGCATCAGAGGGCACAGGCGAATTGGTCTTCCCCATATTATCAGTGGATAGATGGGCATACCTACAACATCAGCTTCTATTCAAACTTGGTCGAAAGTGGTGAATTATCAGGTAATGAGAGGTATTTCCCAATTACCTTCTACGATCACATTGACGTCGCAATACTCTCCAATCCAACCGACCAAAGCAGACTTCAGCGGGTGAAGAGCGACCTGGATTCAATGGGATTGACATACACCCAGTTTCAAATTGAGAATTGGGGGAAGTATGGTACAAACGATTGGCTGAGCGTCTCCACTGACGAGCCATCGGGTAACAAAGATGGCTACTCCAAGATCCTCCTCCCATGGCAGACAGATTACAACGTGGAGTACGGACAGTATTACGAAAAGATGGCAGAAGCTAACCCAGATAACGCCGATATCACCTTGAATCAGGTTTTGACTGAGTATATGAGGACTGGAGGGACTGTACAAGTGCACCTTGGCCCTTACAGGTCCTATTACGATGCACCAGGGCAGTCACCATTCAGACTCCCCTTCGACATGGATATAGTGATGCGTGACTTCGTTAACTTCACCGAGGACCGTAGAATTAAGTCCGATACTCTGGGAGTAATAGACCCATTCCATCCGATATTATCAGGCCTAGAGTTGGACTCTTTCTCCGGAGTCAATGGGGGAACGCATGTGGCATTATCCGGTTTGTACACTGAGCAGGTCAATGAATGGAACATGCCCGATGCCTGTATCGACGGAGCCGTAGGAAGTGATGAGGCGGGCAGGATCTCAGAGGGTGGAACATTTCACAACCTCCTCGTCGACGATAATTTCCCAACTCAGTCACTTCTATCTGTTTGCAGCTACCATTCTGGAGGAATTATCGTAACTACCATTGATGTAGAGAACCCATCTGTTTCCCAGGCACATGGGGATGCCAACTTCCCACTTCTCTCTAACCTGCTTTCATACCACGTCACGCCGTATCCGAATGGATTTGAGGTAGCAAGAGAGGGATTCGACATGACCATCAATGGGGAAGTGCCAGAATGGTCTAGCACTAATCAGACATACAGGAGAATGGCTCTGAAGAGTAACGAGTCACTCGATTTCTCATTTGTGACCAACGTTCCCGGAATTCACGCAGACTGGGTAATCGAGCCTAGCAGTGACGATCAAGTAACGGGTTGGGACGGGCAGGCTCTGGGCGAAGAAAACTGGCATGTCCATCAAAGTGACTCCTCTGTTCCAGTCTCAACAAACTTCTGCGTACAAGATGCGAATGAGCCTCTGGGTTGCAAAATAAATGCTGAGTGGACCATATGGCTATTCCTTCACGATGACGAGGGCCATACCAGGATTACAAACATAACCGTGTACACCAATGACGCGGCTGCCGATACCGAACGCCCCATAGCATTCTTCGACATCATCCAAGATACCACGAGTGCCGAGTTCTTGGAATTGATCGGGTCATCGCCTGTACCGACGGGGACCTTCGATGACAATGGCGACCCCGTCATGGTGGATGCACCCAAGTACAGGGTCAGACTTTCAGAAACCGCAACGACGGAGATAAAGTTCACAGCAGCAAATAGCAGTGACGAGGGAACCGGAATCGAGCGCTTCGAATGGTCAGTTTACAACGATGGGGATTCGGTTCAGGAGTACACATACCCGGGAACAGTGGATGAGTGGAGCTATGTCTTCAGAAACTCGACACCTGTAGGGGTTGACATATTGATCGAATTGAAGGTATTCGACTTCAGAAACCAGGACTCAAGGCCAACTTACAGAGTATACTTTGAGGTTGTCGGCGAGCTATTCGGAGATGAGGCGCCGGAAACCAATCTGGATTCGTTCGAGACAAGTGATGGACAGAGATTCGATGCACTTGACTCTGTGGATATCATAAATATCACCGGAACAGTTGTTGATAACGATCAGGACACAGAATGCGATGTTAAGGTAGAAGTGGCTTTGGATGACAAATCGATTTTCGATGCAAGCGGAACTGAGAAGGACACTCTGATGGACCTAGGTAGGTATGACAAGCAAGAGCAACTTTGCGACGGAGATGAATACGCACTTTCCCTTAACGTCTCTCACATGTATTCGACAGATCTCGGCGGAGCAGGAATAGTTTACTTCAGGATGACCGAGGGGGATTACGTAGTCGAGGATACCATTCCAATCTTCACGCTTCCCGTAACGGAGGAAACTGAGACTGCCAAGGAGGAGAGCAGCTCATTCAGCCCAGTAGTAATTGGGGGTGCTGCCGCACTCGTCCTAATCGTTGTCGTCGCTATGACGATGCTACTGAGGGGCCGTGGCAAGGAATCGGTAGAAGATGCCGTCGAGTCGTTCGGAGGCGTCGAACAGATGGATCCAGTCGAAGCCTATGTGCAGCAACTAGTTGGGCAAGGATATGAAGAGCAGATGGCCCGCCAGTATGCTCAGCAGTACTATGCTAGCTACTACGATCAGCAAAAGGGGCAAGGCGGATAATCAGAAGGGAACCGCCAAGATCCACTTGGCTGGAACACGTTCCTCTGAGCTAACAATCAGGGCAAGCCTTTCCCTAAATGCTGGAAGCCTCTTTGAGATCACAGCATCGTATAGCTTCGAACCCCTGATCGTTTCAGGGATACAGGACTTGCCCACCGTCGCCTCAACATCCAAGGCCCTATCTAGATCAAATGCGTGCCTATTCAGTGATTGCAGAAGGCCCATTGAAAGATGGCTGATTATGAAGTAAGATACGATTATCAAGGCGAAAACCATTGCAGTACCCAAGCCACTAGAGCCCAAATATATCATTGCAGTAGTGCCAAGCATGAAAACAATGGGAAAAACGAAAGTCAGCAGGAAGAAAGTCTCAGAAATCGGCTTCCTCTTCCTCATCCTTCTAATTGCCTCCCATCCATCATCCTTCTCGTTTTGGGGTCTAAATGAGCGCTTCTCCTCAAATTTTCTTGCTCTTTCGACTAAGCCTCTTACTCGGAAAATCCTAGCCTCAACCTCTTTATTTGGCGGTATCTCCATGCTCCCATCGGTCAGAATCTCCAATCTTTCATCACAACTCTTGAAATCGCCCAATCTAACTAAAATTGACATCTGCTCAATTATTGGTACAATTTCATTCGGCGATATCAAATGCCTTTGCTGCCACCACTTAAGGCCCAGTTCCAACATTCCGAGGTGATCAACTATCAATGTCCCCCCAAGCTCCCACGCTGTTGGGTGGTGGGGATCCAATTCCACCACTCTCTTCACGGCGGAAAGAGCTTTAGCAGACTGGCCCAAATCAGGCATTACCTGCCTCCCTCTCGATTTCTGGGGCAGAGTGAGCTGGGCAATCGCCATCCAAGCCTCACAGTGAGAATCATCTTGTTCTACAACGTCCTTGGCAAGATCCAGTGCCTCTTCTATATCGCCCCTGTCCCGAGCATCAATTGAATCGAGCCAAAGTAGCTCCAAGCTTTTTCCCACACCATCGGCAAAGTGGCTTCCGTGATGAATTCTCGGGTCAGTACTTTCCTCGTCTACCTCGAGTTCCGCCCCTACCTTTGCTTGGGGATCTTTTCCCCTTGGGGGGCCGTCTTGAGTTGGACCCCTTTCCTGCAGGTTTTCGACGATGATGCGTACCCCCCTGCCCTCTTCCTCTACTGGGTTTCTGATTCCTGGATCCGTTATTTCGGTAATTTTTACCCCTAGTCACATTCCTTTGTCCACCTCGGTCAACTATTTTTCTCCCTCTAGCACCACCCCTGACTCTGGGTGCAATTTCTATTGGAGAGCCAATAGCGGCTCTAGGATCAATACCTTCAATGAGTGGCAAAATGTGAATTAATGGTTCTTCGACAGGACCCAAAACAGTCTCTACCCTGCCAAGTACCCTTCCTCCAGTAATTCGAATACTAGTTCCAAGTCTGGGTGGACGCCCCTCAAAAGATGCAATCAGGCCACCTTCGTGGGATGTTTTCTTCACTCTTCCCGAGAAACTCAAGACCCATCCTCCTTTCTGACTCGACTAAGTGCTAGAATAATTACAACAATCGACAACCAAGCCCCAGTAGCTGGCAGCGCCCCCCCATCTTCAGTGTATTCGCCAGAGATAGGGTCATTCCAATCTGTAGGAAAGCTGCCATCTATATACTCCACTTCTCGGAATACCGACTCGCATTTCAGTGACTCATCGCAACCTTTGATCCCAATTGTGTAATTACCGAAATCATAGTCATATGCATCCAGAACAATTTCCCATGTATTTCCAGTCATCAAAGAATTCACGGCCGATGGGTCAACTATCACTCCATCTACTTCTACCTCCAAAGTCACAGACTCCCCGTCTGGATCGCTGAACTGACCTCCAATATTCAATAAATTCCCATCCCATTGTATCGTAGAAATCGAGATTACCGGGGGTCTGCTTTCCTTTGTAATACCCAAATCATACACTGTCTCCATCTTGTATCCGTTGCCCATATACACATTGGCCCATAATAGTACGGAACCCGGCATCAGGTTGGCAAATGGAACCTCTATAACGATTCCTTGATCTACCGTATTGGTTACTATTTCAGAGGGCTCCCCCTCTTGGAAAAGACCCATTTCCACTGTCACTCCATTCCAACCTTGGCTTGGAGAGACACTAATGGGGTGCCCTTGCAACAGAGAATCTTCCGTAGTTGAAACCGAAATTGGTACTCCAACTATCCAAGTTCTGGAGTCAGATTCCTGGCCCGAAGCATCGATAGACAAGCAACTCACCTCCACCTGTCCTTGGACTTGTATCCAAAGAGAACCATCAATGCTCTCGCTAATCTCCCCGCTTCCCTCAGCTTCGCAATCAATCTCCAGCAGCGAAGAGCCTAGTTCATCGTAGAACCACGAACTCAGCTCCTTTGGTGTAGCAAATCTACTTTCGCCTAATTTTGGAACAGGGAACATTGAGCCATTCTCTGGAGCTAAATCAGTCCAAATAGGGGGATTGTCAACATCCAGCGGATAGGTGGTGAAGTCAGCGAAGATATCCTCGCCAATAGGCCAATCCGCCCTACTAGTGCTTGGGAATAATGAGTAAGTCAGACCTCCATTCTCATTAGCTCTCAAGTCGTATGTAGAAGAACCATCCCCAATGCAGGCACCCCTGCTGGGTGAATCATAGACCTCAGTGGCATGTTCCTCCGAACCAATATGCCTGCCTTCGCATTCCTCCCACAAGTCCAACCTTAGATCCGGCATTGGAGGTAGTGTGAAATGCAACTCAGCATTGCTCATGTTGGAGGCATTGAATCCAATTGTGAAGTTATTGGGATCTGAAATTCCACTTATTTCCATCGATGCATTGAGCCACAGCATTATCCTGCACTCATCCAATCCTTCGGATTGATCGATAGTTGTGTCGCAGTCCCTTTCTAGATCCGGGATCACAGGGACCTCATAACAATCCCCTTGACCAAATCCTTCGCATTCCCTCCTCTCGGAGTGATTCGATGGTACGCCATTGAAGTGAGCGACCTGCATTCCATTGCTTTCCCATGTCGTGTTCTTCCAATCAACCCCCGTCCCCCCCCTATGTGGAAACCCATCCCTGATACCGATCCTAGTGATGCTGTACTCGAGGCAATCTGCTGCTGCCATAATCACAATTCCAACCTCGTCATTGGATAACCATCCATCTCCTCCTGATGGCATCAGACCTTCAAGGAATGAATCCAAGTCATGCCTAATGTCATCGGCAAGTGTGAGGTTGATCCATGCCATGGCAGAAACCTCCGCCCTGCCCCAACCATCATCTATTTGGATGTCAAAAATCGCATTATTGTAGGCAAACATGTCTTCGAATGTTATTGAACCGCACTGCTCCTCGATTGAACCACTTCCGCCAAATTGCTCCATCCTTGTTTCATTACCTTCCAATTGGCCATTTTCCATGGGAAAAATAATAGAAGAAAATACTAGAAAACCAATAATTAGTGCCAATCTGGCCCTATCTAACCCTTTGTTCATGCTTGTTTGAGAAGACATTAGACCATCATCATATCGCAAACATCTAGAAATTTAGGGTTACCTAATTTTCAAAAGTAACTCTATGTCCGTTTGAAGCGATGTCTGAACCTTCAGCAAGTGTCGGAAGCAACAAGTCGTCCATATTAGACGAGGGAATAACGGCAGAAGATGGCCCCATTCTATTCTTGGAAAATGTCGAAGTCGGGCATTCTAAGGCAAATCCATTACTGGTCATTCCAAGCCTGGAACTTCAACCCGGTGAGATAGTTTCGATCGCAGGACCATCTGGAATTGGAAAGACCACCATCCTAAGGACAGTGGCCGGAATAATGAGCCCACTCTCGGGAAAAATGCGAGTCTGCCAAGCAAAACCTCCAGAAAGACCTACTCGGGGATCTGTTGGCTATATTCCACAAAGATTGGGATTGGTCCGTCATGCCAGTGTCTGGCACAACGTTATGCTGGGGGCCAGAGCAGGTCATTCAACGAAGTGGCAGATTTTTAACTCAGTCGTAAGTAATCACACAAAAAGAGCAATTGAGTCAATGGGCCTGTCAGAGAAGATAAGTGAACCAATCAGGAGACTCTCAGGGGGGGAACAGAGAAGGGTAGCTACTGCGAGAACTTTGGCGCAGAGTCCAAAACTCATCCTTGCGGATGAGTTCCTAAGCGAATTAGATGAAGAAACGATGGAGCGGGTAATCTCTGAAGTTGTAAACTACGTTAGAACAAGTGGATGTGCCATGGTTCTCGTCGAGCATGATGTATCAAGAGCCAAGCAGGTTTCAGACAGAGTACTTCTGGTCGACGATGGTCGACTAAATCCATTCATCAGCAGTACGATTATGGTGGAGGCTTAATATGAGAAATGTCCGGAATATTGCATCAATATTTTTCATTCTACTCCTATTGTTATGTTTCATCATCCTGAATCAAATGGTCGGGGATTGGGGCAGGGCTTCAGGCGGTTTTAGTAATCTAGTCTCGTTCTTCGATGAGTCGCTATGGCCACCTGATTGGAGTGTCGTTGAACCAAGGGGCTATCCACCTTGCGAGTCCCCTGAATTGATTGATTTCACCTGCTCTCCGGCTTGGATTGGAATAGTAGAGACAATCAGAATAGCATTGGTTTCAACAGTCTTTGGGATGGTGATATCTCTACCGATTGCAATACTGGCAGCTCGCAACATCAGCCCCGCTTGGATCTCATTCAGCGCCAGACTTTTACTAGCAGCTTCACGAAGCCTACCAAGCCTGATTTGGGCCATTTTATTCGTTATCCTTGTGGGTTTTGGGCCATTCGCCGGCGTATTAGCAATGACAATCTATACCGTTGGCTATCTTGGTAAGCTGCAGTATGAGGCCATAGAAGGAATGGATGGGATTCCACTTGAGTCCGCTAATTCGATGGGCCTATCGAAAATTGAGACATCCATTGGAGTTGTGATTCCCGAATCTGCAAACAACCTAATCTCTCAGGCTATTTTCATGTTCGAGTACAACGTCAGGCATGGTACGGTAATCGGTATCGTTGGCGCAGGTGGTATTGGGTATGAGATCAAGAACAATCTTTCTTTTCTACAATATGACAGAGTTTTTGCTTACCTTCTGATAATTTTTGTAGTTGTGATTCTTATTGATTTACTTTCCATATACGCCCGTTCTTTCTTTACCGAAGAATCAGACATCGATAGGCCAACTTGGGGTGGTGTTTTTCTGCCAGTGGGACTGAGTCAAGTAAAATGAGCCGAAACAAAACCTAGTAGTCAGCCACGATTCTGATGGCCCCATCGTCGTAGAAAATTTGTATGTGATCTCTTGCCTTCGACGACAGTGACGCCAGTGCCTCATAGACCTCTTTTTCAGTCACCTTGAAAGCATCTGCAGCTCTCTTCGTCGACCAAGCTACCTCTACAAAGTCAGATGCAGAGATCCATTTCAGCAATCTCGACTCGAAATCGGAAAGATCGTCTACGGCCATTAACAATGCGGAGAAGGGATAGGAAATCAACTATGCCATTCAATATCCTCAGACTAGTGGATAAAAAGATACTAAGGACAACTCTCTGCCGATTCTTCATGGAAGAACTCAATGTCCACGAAGTAGATGTTGATCGTTCGCCTATCAGCAGGGCCTTGTGGTTCACACTCGGACTAGTCTTCATGACCTTGGGTTTGATAGGAATCCCAGTGCCAGGACTACCGACCACTCCATTCATGATTCTTGCAGCTGCTTGTTTTGCAAGGTCAAGCCAGAGATTCTATGACTGGATAATCAACAATAATCTGTTTGGGCACCACGTCCGAAACTACCGTGAAGGCAATGGAATTCCTGAAAGTAGTAAGAAGGTAATAATCCCGACTCTCTGGCTTTTCGTAGTCTTTGCAGTTTTGTTCGGAATCCCTGAACATTTGGTCATTGCAAAAGCAATTACCCTTGTTCTTGCAATTATTGGTACAGCTTTCATCCTGAGAATCCCTAATTCTCAAGTAGTGGCTTCTTGAAAGCCCTCCTAACTATTTTCCCGAGCCCTTCTATCCAATTGGGATCGTCATTCAGGCATTTTACCACTACCAGATTCTCTCCACCGTGCGCCATGAAATGCTCTCTAACCTCCAAATCTAACTCTTCCAGAGTCTCTAGACCATCTGCAAGGAATGCCGGAGAGACAATCACTATGTCTTTCCTTCCACTTTTTGCTAGCTCCTCAACCTTGGAAATCGTAGAGGGATCAAGCCATTTAGCTGGACCCAATCTGCTTTGATAGCTTATTGAGAAATCCGAATCACTCAAGCCAAGCAAACTTGTCACGGCCTGAGTCGTTAAATTGCAATGATGCGCATAGCACATCGAGTTCTCTGGAAGTCTGACTGAGCAGCATGAATCCACTTTGAGACAATGCGAACCTGATTTGTCACACCTTCTGATATGGGATACTGGAAGGCCATGATAGGAGAAAAGTAGGTGTTTTTTACCATCAATGTACGGTCTAATAGACTCAGCTAGGGGCCCGATAAATGACGAATCTTCCTCGAAGTGCCCTATTTCGAAGAGATTAGGCTTCCAACCCAGTAGTTCTAACTGCCGCACAGCTTCTTTTGTCGACGACTCAGTAGTTGCCTGGGCGTGTTGTGGGAATAAGGGTGCAATTAGCAGGTTATCTACTCCCACGTCCATCAACTTCTCAAGAGCATACTTGATGCTCGGATTGCCATACCTCATTCCTACCTCGCACTCCACATCTCCAAGATTATCCCTAAGAGCATCAGCCATCCTCTGAGTGTATACCCTCAAAGGAGAACCCTCTTCCATCCAAATATCTGAGTATCTTGGAGCAATCTTCCTAGGTCTAGTTCTGAGAATTATTCCTCTGACTAGTAGATGCCTGAGGGGTGCTGGAATGTCAATAACATCCGGATCTAGCAAAAATTCTCTGAGGTACCTTCTGACGGATTCTACTGTGGGCTCGTCCGGCGTCCCTATGTTGATCAATAGGACACCCTGCTTTCCCATATGACAATCAAAAAACTCAGTGTAATAATGGTAATCTAACGACTATATCTCACCTTGTTTACGAATGTTATTCTTTGCAAAGCCATCTGGGGGAATTCTCTGAGACAATTAGGCATGTCCCATCTAATGTAATGCTCGAGTACTTCTTACAACCTGATCAAGGGGGCACGGATCATCGAGATTCGTAAGACTCCACCATATTCTTTACAGCCCTTTCCGGACTAACTTCACCTTTCAAAAGCCTTCCAAGTGACTCTATGAATGGCGTATTGAAAGGAATCTCCTTAGCCCTATCTAGGAACATCTCAGTAGCACGAACGCCTTCTGCAACCATGTGCATTTCATCCAATGCATTCTCTAAGCTCAATCCAGATCCCAATTTTTCCCCCAAGGTTCTGTTCCGACTCCTAGGGCTAGTGGCAGTCACGTAAAGGTCACCAATCCCAGCAGGCCCGAATGCAGTCTTCGGGTCTGCCCCCATTGCCCCAAGTAAGCCAATCCCCTCGTTGTATCCCGCAAGTACAAGTGCCGCCTTCAGATTGTCCCCACCAATGGTTTCTTTCAGACCATCAACTATCCCGCAGGCTAATGCGACACAATTCTTGTACGCTCCCCAGAGCTCAGCTCCAACTGGATCCGATGTTGGTATTAGCAGCAGAGAATCAGTCGAGAGCCTATCAGCTACCCTTTCTGCAACAGTTTTGTCATGACAAGCTACCAATGCACTGGTAATTACACCTCTTGCAACCTCTGGGGCGATAGTTGGACCAGTCATGACGACAACGGCATTAGACTTCCCTGATTCTTCCAAGCGCCTTTCTATTGCATCAGAAATCATTCCAGAACCACCTTCCTCAGGCGGGGCAAGTCCCTTTGCAAGGTCAATCAGTAAGTGGGAAGGCCTCAGATGAGGAATCAGTAGGTCCACCACATCCAGGATCACCCCACTAGGGAGCGCCAAAGCTAATATTTCACAAGAATCAGCTATGTCGGAAATTTCCAATGTAGGCTGAAGTCCTTTTATTTCATACCCTGGCAGATACTTTTTGTTTTCGCCATAATTCATTAGCGACTCGTAAACCTCATGCTCTACAGTCCAACCCATTACATTGTGACCATCTTGGTCCCAGATTAGTCCCAAGGCAGTACCCCAGTTACCCAACCCAAGGATTCCAATTCGTGCCATGATACCGAACTCCGGGCACATAGAACCTGTTATGACACTATGGGGAAATCACATCGTATGCGTTTACTTCTTCATGTATCATCGGTTGCGTGAGCACGAGCAGGGGTACCCGAGTGGTCAAAGGGGCTGGGTTTAGGTCCCAGTGCGTAGTGCTTCGCAGGTTCAAATCCTGTCCCCTGCACCATCATTTCAACCGTATTCTCTTCGATTTAAGCTTCGCCGTTTGCCTTTTTTGCCAATTGAACAGCCTGTGCCCCATTAGGCCCACGAAAGCCGCAGAAATGGCGATGCTGATCCAGACATTCTGACTGAATGGTCTCGTCGGATCTTTGGAATATTCGTCGTTATCGTCAATTACCCTGTCTCCAGGGAAGAAGCCATCTTTACAGGTAATGCCATCTTTCTCCTTCGATTCCCAGTATTCCCCTTCAACGCCACAGCTGTCATCGTCATTGTCCCATTCATCGAGAATACCATCTCCATCAGTGTCGTTGAGGTCTGTCTTGCTCCCTGCTCCTTCATCTTCACCGTCTTCAGTACCGGCACCACTGCCATCTAGTGATACGGCTAGGAGCTCTGCTTCATCTTTCTCAGGACATCCAAGGGTATTTCCAGCAGCCATCAAATCCTCGAAGTTTTCGAAAGTCGGATTGATTCCTGGGACATTAGGGCACTTATCATCTTCAGCATCCCCTACCTCGTCCCCATCTCTATCCAGCCACTCAGTTGGATCCTCATCGTCCCAGTCTATGTTGTCTCCGAAGGTGTCACCATCGGCATCAGCCCATTCAGTTGGGTCAAGTGGGAAGACGTCAACGTCGTTTTCATAGCCATCGTTATCCTTGTCTGTGTCATTGTTATCCCCGATGCTGTCCCCATCCGTATCCATCCAGTTATACACGTCATAGGGGAATACGTCACCTAGGCCACCATCGACACCGACGTCTGGAACACCATCGTTGTCATCGTCCAAGTCCTCGTTGTCACCAATACCATCGCCGTCATAGTCAGACCATTCCAAGGGGTCGTCGGGGAAAACATCGAACATGTCACTCCTGCCATCGCCATCATCGTCCTTATCCTGATTGTCTCCAATGCCATCACCGTCATTGTCCTTCCATTCCGTCTGATCGAACGGGAATAGGTCTGCTGAGTCATTAACACCATCGTTATCATCGTCCTCGTCAAGTGCATCCGGTATGTTATCTCCATCGGAATCTGTCGAGATTAATGGGTCAAACTTATCGAAATCAAGCGAGTCAATTACCCCGTCGTTGTCATCGTCCTCGTCGTCATCGTCAATTATTTTGTCTCCGTCGAAATCAGGTTTGCACTGATCCTGATTGTTCGAAGCAGTATTTCTCGTTGAGTTATTAGGAGGGCATGCTATCTGTGTTGCGGCAAAATCCGAATCAACATAGTATCCAAGTCCTGCAGGATTGCAGCTAGATTGCCCCCTTACGGGGGAGTAGAATCCTCTGTCGCATCCGGTTTGGTTTAATGAAGCAGATTCGGGTACCTCGTAGCCTCTGTCAGCAAGGATGCAAGATTTCCCTGATTTGTTCGGCTGATAGGTACCTGGAGAGCATTCTATCTGTACCCCTGAGCCGTGGCCAAGGGAGACTTCTCCATTGAAGGCATCCAATTGGTTGATGTCTGTACCATCACCTAGCTGGCCCTCCCCATTACCACCCCAGCACCTAAGGGTGGCATCTTCCATTATGGCACATGTGTGCATTCCACCGGAGCTAATTGACAGGGCTATCCCGTCATCCATATTGCTTTTCTGAGGCACCCAAGTAGATGCCGTAGTGCCATCGCCTAATTGGCCAAATTCATTGAATCCCCAACAGAATATTTCACCACTTTCCATCAACGAGCAGCTATGGAAAACACCTGAGGAAACTTGCATCGGGACATAAACTCCCCCTGACGGGTTTGCAGGTATTGAGACCTCTGAGGGCGAACTGACACTATTGACCGAACCAATCCCGACCTGTCCATAGGAGTTAAATCCCCAACAGTAAATTGCTCCATTGTTTAGACCTGCACAGGTGTGCAGAGAACCGGAAGACAGACTAATCGCTAAGCTCTCCTCATTGAGAAGTACCTCCGTAGGGACGCTTCTTGCTTGTTCAGTCCCCTCGCCCAGTTGCCCCATCCAGTTGTCCCCCCAGCATTCGACTTTCCTTTCACTAGTTATCGCACATGTGTGATATGATCCAGATGAAAGCTCAACTGCCTTCCCATTCCCTCCGACGTTGACAGCTATGGGGCTAGTGCTGTCTAGGGTTGTTCCATCACCAAGTTGGCCGAACGTATTACCCCCCCAACAACGCACACCACCATCGTCGAGCAGGGCGCATGTATGGCTGGCACCCGAGGAAACCTCGGAAACAGTCACATCACCTAGGACAACACTGACCGGAATCAACCGCTCTACCACAGTGCCATCCCCTAGTTGCCCGAAATCATTCGCACCCCAGCATAGAACTCCACCATCTTCCATTGAAGCACAAGTGTGGTATGATCCGGATGTAAGTGAAACGGCCTTCTTACCCTCTCCAAGGGATACTTTGGCCGGCAAGTTACGATCATTTCTGCTCCCATCCCCCAATTGCCCATTTGTATTGTCGCCCCAGCAGCTAACTGATCCGTCGTCCAGAATTACGCATGTGTGGTATGCACCAGAAGAGACAGTAGTTAGAATTGGGACACTATGGCCCTCATCGGCTTCTATACAATCGACCGAGGTCTGCGACCCAATACTTGGATTATAAGTGCCACCAGGACAGGGCGTCCCCGCGCTTTGAGCATTATTCGGAACGTAGTATCCGGGCCTAGCCAATTCGCAAAATGTCTGGGCTTCGAGCTCTTGGAAAGTTCCAGGGGTGCATTCAGTTTGATCCGAAGCTCCAGGGTTTGGCACCTTGTGGCCAGGGCTAGCGGGAGTCATCACGATATTCCCGGTCCCTTGCGCATAGTAGCCGGGAGCCGCCTGATTGCAAATGTACCTACCATACTCCCCTGCGAGGCAATCAGCGGCCCTTGTAGGGTTATTATCATCAGTATCACCTGCACCAGCCGCAAACCCATCACCATCATTGTCACCCGGAACTCCCGTTTGGAAGATGTTCAGTACAGAGTTCCCATCTAGGTCTCTCTCAGCAGAGTTCATGTACGTCCAAGGCTGCACCTCAAAGCGTTCAGGGACAGATCCAAGTGCATAGAGAGGGTTTCCCCCCTGACCGCCCCAGCAGTAAAGCAAGTCGTTGCTAGCGATTGAGCAGGTATATGAATCCCCAGATGACAATGAAAGGGCACCGAAATTACCAGAAATGCTGATTGTCGCTGGAGAAGTCAGTGAAAACGCCCCTCCATCCCCCAATTGACCGTTTGAGTTGTCCCCCCAGCATTTCAGAGTCGAGTCTACTAGGGTGGCACATGTGTGCCCATTTCCGGAATCGACAATTATGGCGTTACTGATCACAGTGCCCACTGCCGCAGCTTCTTGTAGTGTAGTTTCATCTCCGTATCCAAGTTTGCCACCAGACCCATCACCCCAGCAAATCAAGTCCTTGTTTTGCTTAATTGCACAGGTGTGAGATGCCCCTGCCGAGACGGCGACTATTTCAGCTCCAATACCCAGCTGAACTGGGGCATTCCTGTCAATCAGAGTTCCATCACCTAGCTGACCATGGCTATTGCTCCCCCAGCACCATAGGCTGAGGTCACTGGACACTATTGCACAGGTGTGCTGGTCACCCGCCGAAACTGCGATTACCCCGGAAAGGCCAGAAACAGAAACCGGGGACTCTCTCTGATCGTTGGAAGTATCGCCCAGCTGTCCTTTGCTGTTGTCCCCCCAGCACTTCAAGGTGGCATCGGATATCACTGCGCAGGTGTGACTTTCTCCGGCGGATATCTGGACAGGTGCTGATGCTCCAGAGAGGTCAGAAACCTGAGTCGGGCTATTTTTGTCAGTCGTTGAAGAGATCCCCAATTGTCCTTTGCTGTTGTCACCCCAGCACTTCAAGGTGGCATCGTCCAGTGTGGCGCAGGTATGCGAATCACCAGTGGCGATGGTCACTGCCTTCCTTCCAGTCCCAAGGTCGACACCAGTCATTGTCATCCTGTCTGTATCGGTTCCGTCCCCAATCTGTCCCTTTTGATTGGACCCCCAGCAGTTCAATGAGGAGTCTTGGAAGATGGCACAAATATGCCCTTCACCCACGTCGATGGTGGTTTCGGTAAAGATCGAACCGCTCTGAGATCCGGCGGCGTTCAAGCCAGAAGAGACGGGATTCCTCATGTCAGAAATTACAATGCCATTACTAACTGCCATGTAGTATGTTTGCGGACCACCGCCGGCTATATTGGCTCCAGTAACTATCAATTCCCACTTGCCCGCGTCAGGGGATTGGACCCCAAGGCCAACTAGATTATTCACATCGTCATTTGTGTACGGGTAAATAGTGCCATCAGGTTTCCTCAGTTCGAAGTCAATATCATTGATCAGTTGCTTCCCGGCCGAAGGCGAGTTCGGTGGGTCCGTCCATGAAATGGCCAATCTGAAGTCAGTGGTACCAACTGGCACGTTGAGCATCATGGAGTGCGAGTCACCCGTGGAGATGTCCACCCCCTCTAAGAAAGAGCTCGCAGTAGCTGCCCCCACTGAACCCTCCATATCCAACCTTCCCCAACCTTCGTGAGAGTTCGGGGCTGGTTCCTCGGCGGAGTTGAACCCACCAGAGCAGGGTATTACGCTTCCACCAATGTTCTGGCAGTAGTTGTATTGGCCCGCCATATCATGAGATCCCACGGCGAGTAGTGCCTTGATCAAAGCAGAGGCAGGGTCGCCACTGTTTGTTTTGGGATCCACTCCTATGTTCGCATTCTCTTTCAGGTGCTCTATCATCAGGGCGACACCTCCAGCAACAATGGGTGTTGCCATGGAAGTACCTTGATTACGGCAGTAACCAACAATGGGGCCACCGCCACTTGCTGCATCTGATGGGGTTCCGCACCTGGAGTCTCCCTGATCCCCTCTAAGAGAAATTATCCAAGTCCCCGGTGCCACCAAGTCTGGTTTGATCCTACCGTCGTTGGTCGGACCTCTATTTGAGAAGGCAGCCATCCCCTCTACCTTGCCGACAATCTTGTCAGAGTATAGGGGGTCAACTGGGTATTTTACATCCGAGGGAATCCTTCCATTCTCTGAGCACTTAGGAACTGACATCGGACAGCTACTCCCCCACCTGTCGCCTATTCCCGTCAAATTGTTCTCAGAAGCCCCTATTGAAAGGATGTTCTTGGCAGTAGCTTGCCTATTCATGTATCCGAGATTTATCTCCCCGTCGGCATTGTTATCCATGCCATCGTTGCCAGTAGCGAATAGGATCGTCATGTCGTTGAGATTGTGTGCGGAATAGTCAATGGCCAATGCCTGAGTATCGTAGTAATTGGGGCAATAGTTCCCTGGCTCAGGGCACTCCGCAGTTGTATCCGGGCCTGTTCCCCACGAGTTTGTGTGAACCCTAGCACCAAATGAGTAAGGGGACAAGAACAACGGATCGTAGCAATCGTCATCCGGAGAACCGCCCCAGCAATTGCCGTATGGTTGGTACAGTCCCCCGCTTGATGAAGCGGTTCTGCCGCACTCCACGGACATCATGTAAAGGTGGGCCTCTGGAGCCATTCCCGCATGACTCACACTACCAGTCTGAGCAAATGAGCTTGACCCATCCCCTAGTACCGATCCAACAACGTGGGTCCCGTGCCCATTGACATCGCCGGGACCGTCATCCGCGCATGCTCCGAATGCATTCGCGTGGAAGGACTCAACATACTCGACCCTGTCATTAAGATCTCCATGGATGGTCACACCAGGGTCGCCAGGAGTCCCGAAAGTATTCTTTGAGTTACAATCGTTTTTGCTTACGCACTCCACTGCGTCACTGAGGCCAGAGTCCATTACCGCCACTATGACGCCATCACCAGTCAAGATGTTTGATACGCCCCCCATATTTGTTGAGTCAGTGACCCAGTCGACATTGATGATGTCAGAGGCACGGGCGTTATCCAACTGAATCGGGAATAACGGCTCGACCCATTCTACGAAGCCTTCGTTCACCATCCATGCAACTTCATCAACGTCAGCGAAGACCTCAACTATCCTACCTAGGGTATGTAATCTGACTACTTCTATGCCCCCAGCTTCAAGATCCTCCATATGGCCCTGACCAGAAAGAAGCACGTTCAAACCCCTCTTTCCGTCTTCTCTAGCGTAGAACCCATCCGGATTCATCGACCAAAGAAGATCGGGAGACATTCTGTCTGTATGGTCCAGGGTGAATGTGCCCATCACGCCAGTCTCCAAAAGTGATCCAATGGGAATCCCGGGGACATCGCAGTGGAAGCCTTGCGGCGAGTAGAATGTCTGGCAAGTTATCCCCATCGATGCAAGCTCATCAATCCAGCCAGTAGGGATTGGGTATTCGTGCCCCAGTACATGCCATCCATGAAGCTCTTTCTCTCCAGTCAGTGCAGTCCAATCCAGCAACGGAACATATGCAGCCTTCCTGTGGAAAAGCCATGCCTCTCCGATTCCGTTAGAGCCAAACCAGCCATGTGATGGGTCTTCAGTCTGCGGAACTCCCAGCTCGTCAACAGCCATCCAGCTACGTCCATCGGGTTCATCACCATCTTGCAAAACCCCCCTCTCATTCATCGCAGAAGCAGAAACCAGAGTTGGTAGAATCATTAGCGTCACAAGCAGGAATGAGACCCGAGTTCCTGCACCGCTTCCGCTGGGCATGGCCCTCCTACTACGTAGGAGGAAATTAAAATTGCCCATGATTCATGTATATTTCTTGGTCTGATTAAGCTTTCCCAACACACTAGCAGAGAATTTTCTGTAATCTATTTTGCAAATAACAGATATACCTTTGCCGAACTTCATTGGACGTGACCAACCTCGCGCCAAATCGCCAAGGTCTGAAAGAGGAGGAAAACGCGAGCGATATTGACAGTTTGGATATTGAGCTAAAGAGAATCAGAGACAGAAGAACGAACCCTGAGAAGAATTTCATGGTCAATACCGTAGTTCCGCAGACCTTCGATGACTACACACTAGTCTTCGGACTAGTTGCAGGGCTAGTCTTCTTTGGAACAGTCTTCATCACTTCCTCTGGTTTAGTCTTGGCCGATTCAATCGCAGTAGACGACACCCTTTCTGGCACAGTGATGGACAAATCCGATTGCGTTGATAAGACTGGAGAGGTATGGTTCCAAACTTGGGTCAATCAAGATCAGGATCTAAGGATACGAACTCAGAATATCCAATCCGACTCATCTTCCATCATTGTCGTGAATTTAACAAACGAATCCGGTGAGAACATTCATTCTACTATTTTAGGTGGGGTCGGGGATCATTCGATTACTGTTCTTCATGGTGATCTAGAAGACGGGAGATTCGACGTCGTTATGTCTGTCTATGTTTGGAAATCCGATTCAGTAGATCTATCTGCTTTGTCTCAGGAGGATCTGTTTGCCCGAATACACGAATCTTCAGATGAGGCAGATGCCATTGAAAAGCAGATCACAGTAGTCTTGGGAACTTCGATATCATCTTCACTTTGGGGCTCTGAGGATGCCCACAGAACAATGGAGAAGTTCGATGACGAGCCGAGAGCATGCTGGACCCTGCAGCAATTAGGTGGATGGGGGTGGGTCCTAATGGGTGCCGAATGGGTCGGCGGTAGGGAAACTGCGATGCTCACTGGTGGAAGCGCTGAAGTCCCGCCTTGGTACATGGCAACTGTTTCACTCGGGATGTCCATCTTCTTCCTGTGTGTCCAATATCCACTGATGCATAGGTTATACCACAGAGAAACTGATGACATGCTTTCTAGCGAGCAGATGAGGAGGCTTATTCAAAAGACAATCGAATCTGCTTCTGAAAGACTGCACGTCTCTCCAGAATTCGAGTCAATGCTGGTTCAAGATAGGGCCATATCAGTGGATGTATTCCTACCTTACAAAAAAACGAGAAGAACCCTTGCCTCCACAGTTGATGTAAAGGGCACCATAATCAAGGACATCCTGTCCGAATTCAGCATCTTTGGTGAAATGAGGCCACTGCAAATAAAAGTGGTCTGTATCGACTCTGAAGATGACTCTAGCTCATCATCAGGAATATTCGAATATCCCGATGCGGATTGGAAACTACCCCAGATGTCAGAGGATTATGGGAACTTCTTCACAACAATGGGGAATTTTGGCCATCTTGAGGAGAGCTTCAGAGATAGCATGTCTCGATGGTTCAAGAAACATGGCGTGGCTGACTACGGTTCAGCGATTATGGCGGATGAGGATGCAGTTTTCGTCAGGGTTATCTACCGACCGATCACAAAATTTGCTTACTTCCTGTTCAAACCAACCTTCCAGCACCTCCAAGGGGATCTCAGAGAGCAACTGGCGCTAGATCTCGATGAACAACTAGGTGGGAGGGCCCTTGTAGTCAGTGCGAGGAATGAGAAGTCAACTTTAGCAGATAGGGCTGTCGCAGGCAGGGTAGAGCAGGGCTCGGAGGAACTCACTGGCGAGGCAATGGTGGCCAAGAGGGGCGGGATACCAGGCGCATTATTGCAGAATCCCTTCATGGGCGACATACTCTCTTCAGTAGAGTATGTAGCTCATAAGAACAGATCTCGGATAGATCGTTATGGATTCTGGGGCCTGATCGTCTTTGTTTGGATTCCATTTATGGCGAGTGGTGTTCTAGTTGGGGCAATGCTCGGTCTAGTAGCACGGATGAGATTTGAGAGAGTACTCGCAGCCTGTTTCATAGGCGGAACGGCCGCATCAGTCACATGGGCATACACTGCTCGAGGAATTATCGAATTCATGGAGAGATACCACGCTGAAGCATTTATCCCGTTCGTAATACTTCTTGCCCTGGCATTCACGATCTTCCACGTACGAAACAACAAAAGGCGGCGCAGAGAAGAACTCTTCCGAGATTCGATGGCATTCTTCGCAGGGGCCTCTGAGTAGTAGTCCACGCAAGAAGGTGACAAAATGAAAAAATTATTGCAAATGAAAAACATACAACGGCATTATGTAATGACTTCAGGAACTGTGAAGGCTCTCGATGGTATCGATCTAGAAATTAATGAGGGCGAGAGGATAATTCTCCTTGGCCCTTCAGGATCTGGAAAATCCACTCTACTCAATTGCCTCTCTGCCTTGGACGCACCTACAGGCGGCTCATACAGCTTCGCAGGTTCACCGGTCCCCCAAGAGAACTCAGAGAAGATGACAACCTTTCGAAGAGAAAACATTGGATATGTATTCCAATTTTTCAATCTTCTACAGGATCTAACCGTGCTAGAGAACCTTCTTCTCATACAGGAACTATCAGGGGGAAGAGATGAGAGGAGGGCCCGAAAACTCCTCTCACTCGTAGGCTTGGAAGGCGAGGTGGACCGTTTTCCCGCAGAGATTAGCGGGGGGCAGCAACAGAGGGTAGCCATAGCCAGAAGCATTGCAAAGAGCCCTAGACTACTACTTGGCGATGAACTGACGGGAAACCTCGATTCGAAGACATCTTCGGTAGTGATGGAGGTTCTAGTGAAAGCATGCGAGTCAGAGGGAATTACCTGTGTGTTTGTCACTCATGATGAGTCATTGGTGAACTTTGCAACCAGGGTAATTCGTATTGACAGCGGGAAAATAATTTCAGAAGATCGGATGGATTAGGTGAAGCTTTGTTTGTACTTCTGACCAAGCGTCTTGCAAGGAGCATGATGAGGTCCAAAATCAGACTCACTGCAGTGATAGCCATGGTGCTAGTGTCCGTTTTTGCAGGCGTCTCATTCGCTGCTTACGCACATACAATTTCCGGGATGTATGAGGGGATATACGAGGACTCGGAGAAGGGTGTAAATCTACCAGATGCATGGGTCGAAAAGCCTAGCGGTACTTGGGATGGGGCAACTTCAGAAACCCTCTGTGAAGAAATTTCGAATAATTGGCCACAAGAATCAGCTTTACTTCTCAATGGATGTGAGCCCAGGCTAAGACTAGATGGAACTATGTTCCGGTCTTCAATCGACGAGGATGGCACTGAGGCAGAAATCCTGGTTCCTGCGGTATGGCATGGCATTGACGAGGGATTCGTTGACAGAGTATGGATGCCAGCAAATGAATGCTGCTCTGGTAGGCTAGCATCAGGGAGCTCGGAAATTGTCATCGATAGCAGGGCAGCAATTGGAATGAACATCTCATTGGATGACAACATATCTATTGGGGCCGGAGCAGGGAGGATGGAATTCACTGTTGTAGGCATCGGACTACAATCCAACCACCTCTACTTTGCTCAGGATGGCTCACTATTCCCCGCAGAGGCCGGGACTCTGGCTATTGGATATCTTTCATCAACCGGACTAGAGAGGTTGGCGAACCTAAGCCATGGCTCTTCCAACCTTCTGCTGATCGATGTCTTAGGAACGCCCGACTATAATTTACCCACTACAGACAAGGATGATGGCCCTGAAATGTCAGCACTGCTCGAGAATATTGATGAAACCGTCTCTCAGAATGTTGACTCAACCTCTCTTGTTTACGACCGATCCCAGGTCTTCTCGGTGGAGATTTTACGTGCAGATGCGGAAAGTGCCATGCAGTTTTATCTTCCTGTGACGGGAATGATAGCGGCAATTGCAGGCATCACGATCTTCCTCAGCCTCCAGAGGCTAGTCCAGGCCCAGTCCAGAGAAATAGCAATTTTGCGAACACTTGGAGTTTCTAGAAGTGCAATAATGCCAGCGTATGTTCTGATGCCACTGGCAATTGGCGTCATCGGATCATCGCTGGGAGCATTCCTAGGTGTCTTTGTCGGTACGCCTTGGATGTTGGAATATTATGAGTATTTCATGGGGATACCAATCCCTGAAGCAACCGACTTCGTTCCAATAGTTTTGCAGATTGTACCAGCAACAATCGTAGTAGTACTTCTCTCAGGAGTCTTGCCTGCGATTCAAGCTTCTAGACTTCAGCCACTTGAGGTGATGAGGGGGCAACATGAGGTTCGAATTTCCTCTAGGGGGATGCAGAAATTTACCGCCCGACTCCCTGCAACAATGGGGCTTACAATTAGATCTAGCATCAGGAAACCAGCAAGATTGGCTTTCACATTCTTCGCAGTCGGACTTTCAATGCTACTATTTGGGAGCATAGTTCTGATGATGTCAACTATGGAAGAGCTTACCGTCGGAAGCGTGGAAGATGATCAAAATTGGGATATCCAGGCCTATGTCCTTTCTGGTGGTGAGGGGGAAGTAATCCAGTGGTCCGAAGAAAAGGGAGCTAGTTACGAGAAAATCATCACTTTTCCTGTGAATCCAATTGGTGACTCTCGTATTATCACTGCATATGGGATGGACACTTTGTCCACAAATAGTGATGCCTTTTTCGTTCTTGATCTGAAGGAAGGCCAACTTCCGGTGGAAGGAAGAAATACGACTCAGATACTTATTGACGAGGGAATTAACCACTTCCTAGGCTGGGAAGTAGGTCAGACCCATGCACTGACCTTCGGATCCACTTCTGAGTCAGTAGAGGTAGTAGGAATAACACAGGGAGAAATAAGTAGAACTGTTTACTTCCACAGATCAGACTTGTCAGTATTGGCGGGGACAGATGCAACAGCCGTTCTGATAGATCTACCCGATGGCGTTACAACAGATAGCAGACTAGGCAATATCTCACTCGCTGTAATTGACAAGGATGATTTGGCTTCTTCCTATGAGAAAATCCTAGAAGCGCAGCAGAACTTCATGGGTGCAATCCTATTTCTTGGGATATTGATTGCAATAGTCGTACTTTTCAACACTTTGATAATCAACCTTTCCGAGAGGGATAGAGAGATAGCTACGCTGAGAGTCTTGGGGGCGCCGATAAATCGGCTTGGCTGGATGATGTTTTGGGAGCACTTGGCAATAGGTCTTATTGGGGGTACATTGGCCTTCTTGCTAACACTGGTCGGAACTCAAGCAATGATAGCCTCATTCGTTCAGTGGTCTTTCTACATGTCAATTACTGCAAATCCTTTGGTAGCAATTCAGTTGATTGGTATAGTTACATTCATCTCAGTAATACTTACTCCCTACGGAATGAGAAGGATCAGGAAGATGGATTTGGTAGAGAAAGTCAAAGACCTTTCTCAGTAAGGGGCATCCATGCGAATCGTCACTTGGAATCTAAATGGAATCAGAGCAGCAATAAGAAAGGGCTTGGATGACTTCATTGAACGAATAGATGCTGATATTTGGCTTCTTCAAGAGATTCGAGCCTTGCCAGAACAACTTCCAGTTGACTGGGAGGTTCCTGCAGGGCATGAGGTAAAATGGCACCCAGCAGAGCGTAAGGGGTATTCTGGCGTAGCGACTATGTCACGCGTAGGATTGCAAGAAATATGTCGTGGCATATCGACAAGCCTCGATCCAGATGATGCCGAAGGAAGGGTCTTGACGACAAAATGTGGCCCAATTACCTGCATCAATATCTATCTGCCGAACGGAGGCTCAGGGCAACAACGTCAGAACTTCAAGGATGGTTGGCTGGAAGATCTTTCACTTTGGTCTTCTCAATATCAAGAATCCAGCGAACCAGTCATTTTGGTAGGGGATCTAAACATCGCACATACTGAGGATGACATCTGGAATCCTTCTGGTAATAGGTTAACTTCGGGGTTTTTGGATCACGAGAGGGAATGGTTTACCGGTTTTCTGGAAAACGGCTGGCATGATCTGCACAGAATACATTTCGGATCCCGCAAAGGACCCTACACCTGGTGGTCAAACAGAGGACAAGCCCGCGAACTCAATCGAGGGTGGAGGATTGATTACATTCTAGCAAACCAATCAGCAAAGGAATTTTTCAAGTCAGCTGAGGTCATGCGAGAGGGGGGTTTGGTCATTTCAGACCATGCACCATTAATCGTGGACCTAGACATTTGAACCAGTCCCCCCAATTAACGTGAAACTTGTTAACGCCATAATTCAAGTGATGAAACTTCGGCGAACATCCATGGAGCAATCCGCCTCGGGCAGGCTTGATGCCCTTCTACCTGGGGGGAGGGGCGTTTGGGTACCCATGGACCACCCAGTATCCAGCTTCCCCGAATCTGGATTGGAAGATACAGATTTCGCCGTCGATGCTGCAATTTCGGGAGGCGCTAATGCAATTATACTACAAAAGGGAGCGCTCAGCTATCACTTTGAGCGCACAGGCTGGGAAGGATTTGTTTGTCACGTTTCTGCTTCAACAGTACACGGTGGCAAAAGCTCCCAGAATAAGATGTCAGTAGGAATCGCTGCCGAGTGCAAATTAAGGGGGGCCTCAGCCGTTTCAGGCCAAGTAAATCTAGGCGATGACTCCGAACCAGAAATGATCGAAAGAATCGGGAAATTGACTTCTGATGCATTCTTCGAGGGAATCCCGGTCCTCGGGATGTTCTACCCACGCGGACCTAATTTGGTTTCGATCCAATCAGACTCTACTGGGGGCATAGCGCATGCAGCTAGGTTGGCATGGGAGCTTGGTTGCAATGTGGTCAAAGTCCCCTGGACTGGAAGCGTTGATTCATTCAAGTCAGTGACATCGGCCGTGCCGATACCCATACTGATTTCAGGAGGGCCAGTTTATGGGTCATTCACCGATCTTCTTGAAATTGTGGAGCAGGCAGTCCATGCAGGAGCCTCAGGAGTCTGCATCGGTCGCCAAGTTTTCGCATCTACAAACCCCGAGGCCCGCGTGAGGGCGCTTAATGCCATAGTTCACGACAATGAAAACGCCGATGAAGCAGCAAAATTATTGGAGTGAAAAAATGGAAATTTGGATAGACTCCGTGATTGACAATAACTTCTCAAAAAATCCAGCAATAAGGGTTCTTGAAGCAGAAAACAAAGATGTCGCCGAGGTCGATATTGATGATTATCGAGGCCAAGACGAAGCTCTTTCCCTGATTGGCTCTGTTCCTTGGATATTGGTCAGATGTTCTGATTGGAAAATGATACCTTTGGAAAATCTGATTGCAGCCGCTAGTGGAAGTGGAACCAAGATCGCCGTTGAGATAGGAGGGGATGTCGAAATCAATGGCGCTACATTCGCACTTGATCACGGAGCCGATGCAATTCTTGTGCAAGGCGATGATTTGGAATATGCGATCAAGGCCGCAGGCTTCAGGAATAAAAGCAAATCCTCCAACCAATTTTCTAAGCTAGAGATAACATCTGCAAGGATAAATTCATTGGATTCATCTGGAATGGGCGAACGTGTTTGTATTGATTTGACCCAGAGGATTGAGAAAGGTGAGGGAATGGCAATAGGCTCCACCGCTAATTCACTCTGCCTAGTTCACGGCGAGACTATCCCTTCCGATTTCGTCCCATCTAGGCCCTTCAGGGTCAATGCCGGGGCTATCCACTCTTACATCCTTATGGCGGATGGAAATACCAGATATCTTTCCGAGTTGAATTCGGGCGACACAGTGGCTGTAATTTCTGAAGACGGCTCCATGCGTCCTGCCATTATAGGGAGATTGAAAATCGAACGAAGGCCAATGCAAATCATTCGTTTTGAGCACGAGTCTTCGATTGGCCAGATTGTGGTTCAATATGCTGAGACTGTTAGGCTTATTTCCAAAAATGGAAAAGCCATTTCAGTAACTGAAATAGGCGAAGGAACAGAGATTTCCATCCTTAACGGAGATGGCATAAGGCACATGGGGATTCATATTGAGGGAGGGATGGTGGAGAGATGACAATTTTAGGACAGGGATCTTCCAATGGTGGAATATCGCTTCTGCATGCGCTCGGAACGGGACGTGGGTCTTCTGTGGGCATCAATCTTTTTGCCAATGTAATTCTGCATGACTGCCATATGGGGGTCCACGATGACAATCATGATCTTCTGAAATCAGTAGTTGAATGCTGGGTAGAAAGAGGATTCCCAATAGTCGAGGATTTTGGCTGGCAGATTACAAGCGAAATTCCAATCGGGCAGGGCTTGAAGTCCAGCGCAGCGATTTCGTGTGCTGCGTTTCGAGCCCTCAATGCGTCATTCTGGACCGGACTCTCTGATCATGAGATTGTGGGACTATCTGTTTCCGCTCAGATAAAGTCTGGATGCACCTTTACGGGGAGTATCGATGACTCGTGGGCGTCAGTTAGCCCCGGTTGGAAACTAGTCGACACCTCACTCTCGGCTTCAGACGCGATAATATTGGAAGGTGAGATGGATGAAGGACTAGAGATTCTCATCGGTTTACGCGGACAAAGGTCATTGATTGTTGATCACGATGAATTCAGGAAGCAAGAACACATTTTCCAAAGGGCTTTGGCATCTTTAACAAAAGGGTCTACTTTGGATGCAATTTCAACTAATGGAATTGCTGTTTCGGCCGCAACCGGGGATTTTGAAGCAATGAGGCTTTGCAACCTTGGAATAGCTAGCGGCTCCATTGCAGCTGGGGTTAGTGGCTCTGGTCCAGCAATCGTTTTCGTCTGTTTCCCAGATCAATTGAATTCAATAAAGTCAAATCTCCAGGATCACTTTGAAAAAATGTTCACTACCGGATTTACTAATTTCAAGAAGGCCACAGAGGAGATGAATTGATGGGGATGTCCGTCGGTGATGACCTGCGCGTCACTATTTTTGGAGAAAGCCATGGCAAGTGTGTCGGGGCCCTAGTCGAAGGAATGCCTCCCGGGACCCCAATAAACGCTGAGTCACTTGCTCGCGATCTTTCCTCTAGGAAACCGGGAAGAAGAGGACTATCTCAAAGAATGGAGGAGGATGAATGCGAGATACTATCGGGGGTTTTCGAAGGAAAGGCCACAGGATGGCCAATATTGTTAGTCGCAAGAAACTCCAATCAAAGACCATCAGATTACGATTTTCTTCCAGATCATCCAAGGCCGGGTCATGCGGATATGGTCGAAGAAATCAGACTTGGCGGGTCCAATGATCCACGAGGCGGCGGATCCCAATCAGCACGACTCACTCTCGGTTTGGTGGCAGCTGGAAGCCAAGTAAGGGGAATCTTGGATGAGGCTGGATGGGAAGTAAAGGCGCACTTGCATAGTGTGGGGGAAGTTCGTTCTAGGCCTCTTTTCGAACTCGATCGCAAGTCAGAATTAATAGCCGATTCAGATATGGGGAGGTTGAATTGCAGAGACCCCGATGCTGTCGGTCCGATGTCTGAAATGATAGAGTCCGTGAGACTGGGCGGAGACACAATTGGCTCCTCCGTTGAGATACTCATCGATGGTCTGCCGATTGGAGTGGGAGAGCCTTGGTTTGATGGGATTGAGCCTGCCTTGGCCAGGGGCCTAATGGCCATACCGGGTGCAAGGGCACTTGAGTTCTCCCACGGCTTCGAATCTTCATCAATGCTGGGTTCTAAACACAATGATGCTTGGTCTCCAGGGGATATGGGCCCTATTCTAGATGGATCAGAAAGAGGTCTTGCCGACGGGGCGCTCGGCGGCAGGTCAACTGGTTCTGCAATTTCAATTAGAATCCATTTCAAACCACCAAGCAGCCTCCCAAAAGAGCAGCTCACCCTTCACCTACCTAGCAATGAGAAACGATCATTGAAAGTAGGCGGGAGGCACGACCCCGTAATCGGTCCAAGGGCAGCTCCAGTTGCCGAGGCAGTAGCAATGCTGGTAATTTGCGACCTTGGGATTATGGGTCGTTACTTGCCCGCACTCGATTGATTCTCGCGGTAATCCTGTATCCTTCCTGGGATGTTAGCTCCGAAGAGAACTGCTACTACCATGAAGACCAATACCGTGCCAAGCGCAACCCCGTATACGCTGGTCAACTCCACGCTCTCCCTGAGTCTGTTCGCTGCAACGGTGCTGAATAAGCTGACAAAGGCAGGGACGATCAAATTGATGAAGAGCGTCAGCATTGCTACAAAACCGGCAATTGCAGGGGTAATTCCCAAAGCCTTTGAGTATTTTTTTGATATTTTGTTGACATTCATCACGTAAACCTCCCCAGTTCTAATGGAGGTGTCAAGTTGGGAGAATCTGATTATTCCACTGGATATTTCGATATACATCACTAGGAAAATTGCGTAAAGTATCAGTAGCAACTTCTGAATAATCTCTCCTTCAGGAAGGAAGCTAAGTCCGAACTCAACCTTACTTCCAGCAAATCTAATTGTTACTATGATTAGTGCTATGTAGGATATCACGATCGCTCTCTGGTCTCTCTGGAATATCCCAAAGAAGCCACCAACTAAACCAATTACAATCAATATTAGGTGGACTCCCACCCCTATAGCAGTCATTCCTATGATGTTGGAGAATGCGAACCAAACTGTTCCAGATACCGGAGTCAGCATAAATGTGAGGAAACACAAAATTAGGAGCGACAGGGAAGCCCTAAGCTGGAGCGAAATCACCATCCGGTCAGGTGGCAGGAAGTCCCTCTTTGTGACAACTGGGCCACCGAATATAGTCTCTATCCAATTTGGCACATTCACTTCAGGAATTGCTTCCTTCGGAATAGATGAGTCTCTCTTAATGGTTCCAGCAGCCCTCTTTCTACTCGGTGCAGAAGAACGAACTACCTTGCCCTCGTATAGATGGGAAGTATCAATCTCCCCTTTGCTACTTTCTGAATTGGACACCGTCTTCACCTCAGAAACCCCTAGCACCAGCAAGTGCAGTGAATAGGAGCATATCCGGCTCCCAATCCATCACATATGCCCCCAGTCCTCTTAATTCAGTAATCATCGTATCCCTTTCTGTTTTTAGGACTTCATAGCCAGTTCTGTCTATCCTCCTCGCATCAAATTCGAACTCTAAGCTACTGGGTGAGAGGACCGTGACCTCGAAGTTCCTCGCCCGCAAATCTCTGACCGCCTCAACTATGGTGGGGTCATCTTCCAAGGGTGAGAGAATCACTATCGGACTTCCTCTGTGAATGTGGGGCATTATCCTGTTAGTGACAATTTTCAATGGGGTATTTCCCTTGGCCATTGCGCCGGCTAATTTTGTTAGGATGATGTATAGTTGCTTCTTCCCCGTATCCCTGTCAACAGAAACTATCTCATCCCCGTAAACGACCAAACCAACTGAGTCCCTCCGAGAAAGAAAGAACTGGGATAGGCTGGCTGCAGCTCTGGTGCTGTAAACCAAAGAGTTCCTACTAACAGGTCCAGTTTCGCTTACAGCCCTACTGTCAACAAGGATGATTACATCGCTAACTGCGTCTCTTTCGAATTCATTGACCATCATTTTCCCATCTTGTCTAGCGGTGGCCTTCCAATTGACCTTCTTCATGGGGTCTCCCGGCAGGTATTCTCTAAGGTTGTAGAAATTGGAACCTTCCCCTGGATTTCTGATGTTGACAGCACCTGTGAAAATCTTGGGAACTCTACTTTTGATCATCGCATCTTTGATGTCTTCCATCTTGGGGAAAACAAGAAAATCATCGAATAGCGGAATTTCCCTTTCGTTATGGAAAAGTCCGAATTCATCCTGCACTCTTATACAGACTGGACCGATACTGTAGAATCCCCTGAGGGGTGTTTCGATAGTGTATGATATTTCAGTCTCTCTCTGGGGGCCAATCTCCATTAGTACGTAATTTGCCCCCTTCTTTATTCTCATCACTTCTGGAACTCTGTCCCTTAGCTCTAGCACTTTGGCCAGATTTGATCGATTTTGGATCCTAAGAGTCACTTCAACTTCCCCATCCTCGAAAACTCTCGCTGAAGAAGTCTTGCGCATAGCAACAATATTTTCCAGCTGAACTCCCGATTCAATCCCCACTTCTTCCATTCTTCTTCCTGTGGAAGCTACGTCCCCATGGGTGATTCTCACTGCGGCCCAAGTTAAGAAAGACAGAAGCACTACTGCTACGGTGACTAGTTGTTGGTTCCGCAGAACAAGACCAAGGAGGTACATTGCAATTGACAGCGAAGCGAACATCGCTGACTTACGGCTCCAAGCCATTGCTTACTACTCCTGACTTACCTCAGGGAACCATAGCATGCTGCAAAATATCCCTGACAATCTCGGCAGTTTCAAGTCCCTTAATCTGATGTTCGGGCTTCAAGATAATTCTGTGAGCAATCGCAAGCTCAGCGATTGACTTTACATCATCCGGAGTTACGAAGTCCCTTCCTCGCATGGCAGCTGCAGCCCTACTAGTTTTCAATAGGGCCTGGGAACCTCTTGGTGAAGAGCCAACAAGAACCCGTGGATCCTCCCTTGTCCTAGCAACAATCTCTACCATGTATTCCCTGACTGCCTGATCAACATACACCTCCTCACATGATTGTTGCATCTTCACAACTATGCTCGGATCTGTGACCTTGTTGACCTCAACTTCGTCCTTTTTCCTGTCTATCCTTCTCTGAAGAATCTCATTCTCGTCCACCCTATCTGGATATCCAACCATCATCTTCATCATAAATCTGTCAAGTTGAGCCTCTGGCAGAGGATATGTCCCCTCTTGCTCAACTGGGTTTTGAGTTGCCATAGTAAGGAAAGGTGCCGGAAGTTTGTGAGTCACAACCCCAATAGTCACTTGCTTCTCCTGCATGGCTTCTAGGAGTGCCGCCTGAGTCTTTGGCGGAGCTCTGTTTATCTCGTCAGAAAGGAGAAGGTTGCAGAAAATAGGCCCTGGTTTGAAAGTAAACTCACCTTTCTTAGAGTCATAGATATTAGTGCCAGTAATGTCAGCAGGAAGCAGGTCAGGAGTGAACTGAACACGCTTGAAATCGCATCCAAGAGCATCTGCAAACGTGTTTGTCATCAATGTCTTGGCCAAACCGGGAAAGTCCTCGAAAAGCAGGTTTCCGTTTGATAGAATATCCACCATTACATTGTCAATCACATGCGCCTTACCAATAATCACTTTTTGGACTTCAGAACTGATTGCCTGCCCCATTGCTCCGGTGGCAGACAGAACCTCATTGACTTTCGTCGATCCCCGGGCCTCTTCGGCCTTCCTTGCTAAGTCGTCGTTAATGCCTCCTGGTGATGTAATATTTCCTTGTTCTACTTCACTCATTTTCATCTTCTCCTTCAATTCTCTCTTCCCCATCGCCTGATTGCCTGCATCAGGGCCCGCAACTCTTGGGGCGAGTACGTGCGGCTTTGGCTATAAGCCAATTCCACGAGTCTTGGATCCCCAATCATTGCCTGAATCTCGGGTGGTGGCTTTGTTGCCATCTCGTCCCTAGTCAAACCATACTGTACTCTTATTTTGGTGAAAAGTGATTGCTGAACCCTCTTTCTGTATCCCCCAGGGTCTAGTTTATTGGGCCTATGGTTGAATTTTGTTAGATCAAAAATATGCCTCCAATTTTCCTTCTCAGGTATGACCATCATTGCTACAAGAAGAAGAAGTCCGACATTCAAAACGACTAGCCATTTCAGAAATTCGTTAGACGTCAATAGTACAACAGTTCCCATCGCCTCCACGAATGGTGCAGACACCACACCGGTGATATGACGACTTTCATCGAAGACTATCTGAAAGTTTGACCTATCTCCAGCACTATCTCCAAGCCGTACCTGAACTGAAAGATTCGTATTATCGAACTCCATCATGTCGTGAATCAGCATTCTGAAGAATTGCTGGTTTCCACTCCATTGATTGTTGTTAATTATCTCCTTTGTCCAGCAATTGTTTAGTGTGTAATCTCCGATTGATTGACAGTCTCTGTTTAGCCCCTCTCCTTCAGCCACCTCTGCAGTCCACAGCAGATTCGACAGCGCCTCCTCATCAGAAATGAAAACTATACTTCCCGTAACCTCTAGTTCCCCGACTCCACTAGAGAAGGTCCCCCTCCCTTCGCTTTGAAGATCATCGAAAACCTTGATGCCTGGATAATCAAATCGCATCAATAGTTTCAAATCTCCTGGTGCCGGGTTCTCCGGGTCTCTAGGGTCCCCATTTCCTTTGATGTCAATGAAAGCAGAGGGGGAGGCCCTTCCCAATGTCATTATTTCTCGATGATCAGGCTCCGGATCCTCCGCGTCCAGCGTGTCCTGGGGCAAGGGCTCGAATTTGAGTCCAGTGGGCGACCTAAGCATCAATGGAATTCTACAGTCTAAAGTGTTGTATTGCTCTAATTGGAATGGGGTGCAACCCTGCATAAGGGCTCCAGGGGACATTTGTTCTATATCCTGTGAGACTGAAGCCACGCTCCAGACATTTTTCCATGAAATTGTAGTGTCTTGACTAATTGGGTCATGAATAACCCAGTGCTGCTTTTCATCCATCAATGGGTCATTGAAGAATGTCACTCCAAACATGCTCGCCAATTTGTTAGCGTTTGTGTTGTCGGCTGCAACAATCACCTTGCCTCCCTTTTCAGTAACGAATTTGTATACCTCTTGGGCTTCTGTTTCATCTATTGGCTTCTCAGGACCAATAATTGCCAGCATAGTTCTATGCGGGTCCTTCCAATCATTAACCAGCATCGGAGTTGACATGGTGTTTGCGACGAAGTACCGCTCTTCTTGGTCCAGTGTTTCTCTCATGTCAGAAACCTGTTCCATTTCGCCCTCTTCATAAGCCGAAAATGCTGTTTCCTTTCCTATCACGAAGAACATGGGCAGGATGAGAAGCATCGCTGATGTAACCACGAGAGATAGGATGACGTATTTGTTGAAGTTATCATCTCTTACTTTTGCTTCAGCCACAATCTCACCATTCCCATCTATTTTGGCCAATAGGCAAAGAGCAAACCGTCGACTGACGATTCACGGTTATATGTTCCTGAGCAAAGTTTGCCCCCTTTTGGAGGTTTTCATTCAGAGAAACTGCGTCTTCTGAATGAAGTCGCTGCAACCAAAACTAGCAAGATTGACATTAATCCAGGGAAAGGCAGGTTTGATTGGACAGAATCTTCTATGTCCTCTTGATTTTCCGAGTCGCCATCATCTACATTCCCGGTTTTCGGGGGCTCGATCGTAATCTTGGTTTCATCACTTACTATCACCGATTTTCCTGTGCTAATTGCACCATTGGAGCTGACTGAAACCTCAACCTCACATCTTCTACTTGGGTGACTTTCCGACGCAGTCACCTTCAAATTAGCCCGTTTCACTCCACCTGGCTCAATGCTTCCAACCGTCAGCTCGTCAAGACCATCGTCAGTAGTTAGCAACGGGCAGTCATCAGATATTTCGACCGCTCCCACATTGTCTTGTGTATTTCCAATGTTTGTCACCGAAACCCTCAGTATTGTGTAGGCACCAGCATTAACGGGGCCAATTGGATCCTCAATCTCCAGAGCAAGATTGTGAATGGTTGGAATGATCAAATCCCCCTCTTCACTATCTGGCTCATCGAAGGCAATAGGGGTTCCTTGTCGAGCAGTTACTGTTGCAGTTATCTTGAATGACTCAACCTTTCTCGCCTCGAAGTTGAAAACATCTATGCCACTAATTTCCAATTCGAATGATTCGTTAGACTGACCAGGAATGCCCACTTCTTCTGGGCCATCGTGACTACCTCCAAATGGAACTTCATACTCAAATTGGACCGTAATCTCTAGAAGCTCAGAATTTTCAACAAAAAACTCGATAGCAACGCCCCCGTTATCTGAAATCTGAAAGGGCTCAGAAGAGTCATCATCGACGTATTTTATCCCCATGTCCCAACCGCCAGGAATCTGAGCTTCTACCCCTATTGGGGGGCAAAGGGATACTAGGATCACCATTACGAGGAAAATTGGATTAGTGACTCTGACCATCATTCTACTCGCATTCCCCTGCAAGCGCGCCTAGTTAAGACCTTGACCATTTTTCTTCTGTATGAGGGCGATAACCAAGTATTTTGCACTGGTTTGACGGATTCACGAATGGACTCTGACAACTCTTCAATCGACTCTTCCCCCTGCCAGTCCTTGATTGCTAACTCCGACTCCTTCAAGTGAATCTCTGGGATTGAGGCAAGGCCAGTTGTGGCCACTCTAACTTCAATTGGCCCGTCCTCCCCCATTCTCCAAAGGACCGCTACACCTGCCTCGGGAAAGTCCCAGGAATCGCGCTGTCTGAGCTTTTGGTAGTCTCCGTCCCAGTCGCTCATGTCATCCGGTAGGGTCACATGAGTCACAAGCTCACCCTTCTTCAAGACATTTCTAACCATGCCGTCAAGCTCAAAGAATTGTGAGAGTGGGAGGGAGCGTTTGCCAGAAGAAGAGGCTAGGTGTATTTCTGCACCAAGACACATCAAAACTGGAGCTAAATCAGCTTGATAAGTTGCCACGCATAGGGTATTTTGGTTAGGAATTACCCTACAGTCAGCATCAGTCCCGCAGTCGCACTTGTGACACCAATCTATGGACTCTCTCCAGGTTTCTGACTGGTTTATCCAGTAGCATCTCGTGTCTAGGCAGATATTGCCACCTACAGTTCCAGACCTCCGAATCATCATACTTGCTACAGAATTAGCTGCCTTTGCAAGAACAGGATGGATAAGATCGGACTTACAAAGCTCACTCAGCCTCACCATAGCCCCAATGTGCAATTCAGACAACTCGCTCAATTCAGATACCCTAGCCAGTGAAATCACGTGACTCTTTACGTTGATGTGCCATTTGTAATTTGGAAGTAGGTCCGTCCCTCCGGCAATCCAGTCAAAATCCTCCTTTGCTTCAGAGAATGACTGAGCCATGGCAAGGGCTTCGTCAAGTGTTCTTGGACTGTGAACAGTGAATGGCGGCATTCTCATTTCAATCACCCCTATATCTCCTTTCAGTGTGTTTCCACGCACTGCCAGCAAGTCTAGGAGACTCGAGATAAGAATCCTCGGGAATCACACTAACTGCCCATTTAGAATCCACCTCATCAGGAGGTAGGGCTGGGTCAAGTCCGAACAAAGCTCCGTTGTGGTAAGGATCTGGAGAAGGGTCAAGCCTACGAGCCAAGTCTCTTTCTGCATGTTCAATTGCCCTCGAAGCAAGACGGTCTTGCAGGTCGGAGAACTCTAATCTCGGACTTTCTAGATACGTTGGGTCTGAAAGGCCCCCCTCCTTGCATTTTTTCTCAATTAGTCTGTGCATTCTGTCTGGAGTGATGGGGAGCTCAGAGGATCTGACCCCTATGGCATCGTATACTGCATTGCAGACGGAAGGAAGAATTGGAAGCAGAGGGCCTTCTCCAGCTTCTTTGGCTCCAAATGGTCCCTCTGGGTCATTGGACTCAACTATTATTGGAACCACTTCGGGCATTTCATGAACACTTGGAATCTTGTAGTCGAGCAGGTCCGGATTCAGTAGATGGCCATTTCTACCATACCTCATCTCTTCTGAAAGAACCTGTCCCAGGCCCATGTGGCATGAGCCAATTATCTGACCTTCAACAGCCAAAGGGTTTAGCGCCTTTCCACAATCGTGGGCAGCCCAAACCTTCCTAACCTTTGTTATACCAGTTTCTACATCCACCTCTACCTCTGTAACATAAGCAGAGAATGAATATGCTGGAGCCAATCCGGCAGCTGCGCCTTTGTGCGTCTTACCCATTGGAGGGGTTCTGTATGCCCCAGAAGCAACCAATGCCCCTCTGTCTTCTTGTGATTTATGAAGTGCCTCAAGATATGAAACTCCTACTGCAGGATCGTTCTTGGCGAAAATCCTACGATCCCCAATGACCAGCGTCGAACTATCCGCGCCTGTGATCTCCGAAGTAGCGCTGATCAGCTCATCGCGAATCTTCATGGCTGCAGAAATCGCTGCATTCGCATTCATGAATGTGACACGAGAAGAATACGAACCCAAGTCAACTGGAGATGTATCTGATTCTCTGGCCCTAATTCTAATCATGTCTAGTGGCAGTCCAAGAACCTCAGCAACAGATTGCGCAACTACTGTATCTGATCCTTGCCCTATTTCTGCGGCTCCCGTGTGTACAGTGACTCCTCCATCCATGTCTATCTTGAGATGAACAGTCGCATGTGGGAATTTGTTCGGATCCCAATGAATGGGCAGTCCACTACCAGAAATGAAGAAACCACATCCAATCCCAATTCCTCTGCCAAGTGGCATTTTGCGAAACTTCTCATCCCAACCACTTGCCTCCCTGACTCTCTCAAGACACTCCCTCATCCCAATACTGGTTACTCTAAACCCCGTAATGGTAGCCGAATGCGGAGGCAGTAAGTTAGCCAGTCTAAATGTAATGGGGTCGACACTAAGCTTCTCTGATAGGTCGTCTATCCCAACCTCTACTGCACATCTGGAATTAACAGCACCATGCCCTCTCATAGCTCCACTTGCAGGCTTGTTAGTCCAAACCCTTGCCCCTGTGTAGTGAAATGCACCTATTTCGTAAGGTGCGGTGTGGAGGACTCCGTTGTAGTATGTGGTAACGTGTCCGAAGGAAGCGAAAGCTCCGCCATCAATCAAGGCATCAGTCTCAATGCCGCAAATCCTTCCATCTGAATCGGCGTGCAGATTCATTTCAATCCTAGAGGGGTGTCTTCCTCTGTTCACCCAGTAAACTTCCTCCCGGTCAAAGGTTATCCTAACCGGACGTCCAGATTTTCTAGCAAGAATGGCTGCACACATTTCATGAGGAAAAGGATCCGACTTTCCACCAAAACCGCCACCGACGAATGTTCTGTGTACATTGATTTGGTGCATTGGGACCTCAAGTACGTCTGCAAGAGCCCTATGCACGTAATGTGGAACTTGCTGAGGGGTGTAAAGAGTCAATCTTCCTGACGGATCCCAGTGTGCTACAACTGCATGAGGCTCAGTAAACGCGTGATTGACTCCAGCGAACAACCAATTTTTCTTATGACTCGCAATTGCACTCTCAAGAACCCCAGCTATATCGCCAAATTCTTGGAAGACTCTCTTCTGAATATTGGACTCTCCGATATGGTACTTCCCACGATCATGAATCGGGTTCTCACTATTCTCAAGGCCATCACGCATGTCATGGATCGCCTCCAAGATCTCGTATTCGACCTCAATTAGCCTTTCCGCCTCTCTGGCTACCGCCTCATTTTCAGCAGCGATACAAGCCACTAGGTCGCCAGCATGTCTGACTCTATCAACTGCCATTGCATGTTCATCCTTGGTCACAGGAAGAACGCCAAACTTGTTTTCAGCATCAGCACCAGTCGCAATTGCGACTACTCCGGAGAGTTCTAGGGCTTTAGAGCAATCAATCGACAGTACCCTAGCATAGTGGTGGGGTGATCGAACAATCCTGCCTATCAACTCATTTTGTAAACGGATGTCATCGCCATATTTCGCCTGCCCAGTAACCTTCCATCGACTGTCAACCAGTGGGGTCCGGTTGCCAATTACTTGCCCGCTGATTACCTCGTCGTGTCTATGAGGGCCCCAGGGTTGTCTTTTCCTCCCTCCCTGTGATTCCGGAATCACCTCTGGGTCTTGATTCTTTGAGAAGCGATCCTTGCCACCAGAACCGGGCTTAGAGAATGGGAGCTTCCCAGGTTGTTGCCTGTAGCCAACCATTTCCCCGCTATCCTCTTCCTTTGTCATTTCAGCCACTCCCTCCAAAGCCAGGATGTGGGTCACTCTTCGGAGATGTCGAGCTTTCAATAGTAGTTCCAGAGGTGAGGATATCGGACGCCGCCTTCACAGAATCGATAATTTGCTGATAACCCGTGCATCGGCACAGATTACCCTCTATGGCCGTCTTTATCTCATCATCATTAGGAGTCTGATTTTCTTCTAGAAGGGCGGAGATCACAACTAGGAAACCGGGTGAGCAGAATCCACACTGACTCCCTCCATAATCTGTGAATGTTTGTTGGATTGGGTGCAAATGGTGCCCGTCTGCGAGACCTTCTACTGTGGTTATTTCTAAACCATCTGCTTCCGATGCTAAAGTCAGACATGAAAGCCTCGGCTCACCCCCAATAAGGACAGAGCAGCAACCGCATGTCCCCATATCACACCCTCTTTTCGTCCCGAGGCTTCCCGCCTGGTCCCTGAGAACATCCAACAAAATTGCATTACTTTCAATGAAGGTTGAAAACTCAGCACCATTCACCTTTGCAGTCCATCGAACCTGATCCGGACTCGGAAGCATGGGTAGTCGGAACTGCTTCATGCCACCCCACAAACACGGCCATGCTTTGAGTATTCGGTTCCAACTTCGAAACCTGTCGAACTACGAAAGAAACAGAAATTAGACCTTACATTCTCTCAAGAGCAAGAATCTCAGCGCAGATTGCAAGTGCTATTTCTTCGGGGGTATCGGCCCCTATTTCCAAACCGATAGGGCACCTTATGGACATGAGACTTTCTTCATCGACTCCGGACTTGGATGCAGATGACTTGAATGATGACCACTTTGTATTAGAACCAATGACTCCGATTCTAGGTGCGTCGACCTCATCGGAAATATCCAGAAGGCCCAAAAGCAGACTCTCGTCAATTTTCCAATCGTGACCTAGAATTATCACATCCGTGAATCTGCTCATTGATTTAGCATCTTCCAGTTTTAAGAAATCATCAACAGTCATTGTAAACAATTCACTCGCCGAAGGAAAACGCTCACTATTGGAATATTCGCTCCTGCAGTCTAGAATACTGTGAGGCCAACCCAGAGTATCGCAAACTGCAGCCACGCATCTGCCAACATGGCCGCCTCCAGCAATCAGAATGTGCGGCATTGGCTCCAATACCTCCATTGCAATAGTTACACGGCCCCCGCAAAGACTGTCAAGGGTACTGACATCATCACCACCCCCGTCCTTGTGCAACAAGAAAGTTTCCACCCTTCCTCCAGATTTTCTGCCGCGCACAGGTCCATCACTCAATAGATTTCTAAGAGCACCCTCAACTTTCAACTCCAAGCCCGCTCCACCAACGGTCCCGAATTTGCAGCCTTTGGAAGAAATCACCATCTTAGCACCTGGCTTACCCGGAACGCTTCCACTGGATTCAATCACAGAGGCCATGGCAATCCTCTCTCCTCGACCCAGTCTATCCAGTGCCCATGAAAGAACGGCGACGCTCACACATCTCTGAGGGCGTCATATGACTTTTTGTTTGCGATTATTCACATCATCAAGGTTGCAATGAATCTGCTAGGTACGGATACTCCCCCATCGTCCACAGCAAAGCCAACCCGACGATGATTGCCGGCAGAGTTGTGTGAATGGTGGCCCAAAACGAGGCAACCTTGTGACGAACCAACAGTGGGAAGAGTGCATCCCCGTCCTGGGAGATTGCATTAGCAACCAGTGCAGGAAATGAGATTATTCCTTCGACATATGCCGTAATCGCGATTATCTGTGGGCCACAACCGGGTATCAGGCCTACAGTCGCTGCAAGCAAAACGGCGCCAAACCCGGACCCATGCTCTGAGAGATCCGAATCACCAACTCCCGAAGCCAACATTCCAAATTCAAAGACAAGGTATGCGATCAGAACCCAGAAAGTCACGAAGGCCGTCTCAGAGGCTGCGTGAACTAGAGTTTCATCTAGTGAATTGAGTTTGTCACCAATTGTCGCTTCGGTATCGTCTCCAAGGAAATTCTTGGAAGAAATATACAGGACTATTGACAGTGCCGTTCCGATGAAGCCAACCCATGTAATGACTCCATCCCTAGTCGTCGGGTCCCAAACCAATTCCGGCGAATAACCCGGATCCTGCGCGTACCAAATTAGAAGCAAGATAGCAAGGCATAAACCAATCGCGGTTACAAACCACCAGACTCTGTGCCCCTGATGCAAGATACGATGCCCCCAGCCATCAGGGGACTCCCTGGGCAAATCTTCGATTAAGGAGTCTTCAACCTCCGCCTCCCTAGAGATTTCTCCCCCCAACGATTCATCAGAGCTAAACTTGGGGCCAAGTCGACCCAGAGGGGTAGAAGGCGTAACGCCGATTACATCAACCCCATAACCCCAAACTACTCCAACGACGAATGATATTGAATGAACGACAATCACTGGCACTAGGAATTCTGCGTTCTGGAAAACCGCCCCAATTAGAACAAAAGCTGAATCACCAAGAGTTGCAATAAGAGTCGCAATAACAGTGCCATAGGTGACATAGCCTCTGGCGTACATCGGCATTACGATGATTGCTCCACCGCATCCGGGGGTCAGCCCCATCATCGCCCCAATTACCGGCTGAAATTGCCTATTTTCACGAATCCAGTCCACAAATCCACCTGCAGTGATGTATTGAAGCCAACTGAAAAGTAGCACCATAGCCGCGACAAACACCGTCACTGCAAGGAAGGCATCTCGCATCGACACTACTACGATTTCCAGCACCTCACCAGTGCTGATGTTAGATGCCATGACCACTGCCTTACGGCAATTGGTATCAAAGTTAGTCTAACCCAGCCCTTTCAGATGTGGACCCCACTAAAATCTCTGCAAATTTGGCCATTTCCGCTTCTGTATCCACATTCAAATGCAAAAACTGATCATTAACCTCAATTTTCTCTGGTGCGACCAATTCTCGAAGGGGGACCTCGGGTCCGGCCTGTAAAATCCTCTTAGCATCATTGACTGAAATTAGAATCGGATGCCCCCCCCTTCCATTTAGTGCCGGGCAAGTCGTTTCCTGGGAAGCAACCAACCTCTCCAGAGTGCCGATTGAGAATCCAGGGCGATCTATCGGCGCAATTAGTATTCTACAATTGCCACCATATATTTCGTTAATTCTCGTTATTCCGACTTGTATGGAACCAGTTCTCCCTTCTTCTGGTTTTGGGTTGATTATTACTTCAATTCCCTCGACTAATTCCTTTACATCATTCTCAATTTTAGCTCTGGTAACCACTATGGGATCAATTCCGACCCATGACAGCTTCTCAATCAGAAAATTCAGTAATGTTGTACCTTTGACTTTAAGGAGGGCCTTTTCAGAGCCCATTCGAGAACTTAGCCCAGCCGCAAGTACAATACAACCGACTGGCCCACTCCGCATAGCCACGGGACAAGATGTTACGTATTATGCCTATAGAAGTCCTAAACTTGCAAGATATGCCATATATGCGAGATAAGTGCAGATCATAGCCGCCCCCTCCCTTCTTCCCAGATTTTTACCACTCAGCATCAAACCTGCAACTAGGCCAGAAGTCAGTAAAACTACCCAGATATCCCTTTCCACGAACTCTTTGGATATTTCAATCCCTCCTCCCACTATTGCGGAAACTCCGATTATCCCCAAAATGTTCATGACATTTGAGCCAAGCACATTCCCTACGGCAACCCCACCTTGTCCCCTGAGGCCAGCTATCAGTGTGACAGCCAATTCCGGCAATGAAGTGCCGAGTGCCACCACGGTGAGTCCGATCACAGCTTCAGAAATTCCAAATCTTAATGCCAAACCCTCCGAACCAGAAACGAGCAGTTTTGCCCCTATCCAAATCATAATCCCGCCAATTATGCAGGCAGGTATTGCCACATGCACCCCAGGGGGAAGCCAAGAATTACCTATTTCAAAATCCTCGCCGGTCTTGCTGGCATTCAGATATGCAAAAACATAGTAACCCAATAGTATTGCCAACATGAATAAACCAGAGACTACCGTTGCTTGGCCATTCAGTACTAATATGGTCAGAATCAACGTGGCTACAATCACAGCAATAGAGTCTCTTTTTATCCCCTGATCCGGCTCAGAGCACACTCCGAGAAAGGCAGCAGTTCCGAGAACTAGCATCAAATTTGCTACATTAGATCCCAAAACCCCGCCAATGGCAATATCTGGCTTTTCATTCGATACAGCCTCCAAAGCCACTGCTAGTTCAGGCAGTGAAGTGCCAATTGCGACAACTGTAAATCCCACTAACAATGGGGAGATGCGCAGCTTTTCGGAAATCCTGACTGCTCCTTGGACCAACCCCTCGCCTCCTGACATCAGCATGACGAACCCAGCAAGGATAAACGCCGAGTCAATTAGCGCATCTGCCATATTGCGAACCGTAGACAATACCCTCATGACTGTTTTCCTGTAGTCATACCAATTCGCAAGCCCTCTCTATGTGCCTTACGACTAGTTCCGAACTCGGAATTGTGTGATCCTCTAGGGTTGGTGAGAAAGGCACAGGGGTATCCAATGAACCAATAACTATGGGGGGATACTCTAATTTCCAGAACGACTCCTCGACTATCCTGTTACATATCGTATGTCCGAATCCCCCACTCCACTGTGATTCCTGCAACACCAGGAGCCGACCGGTTTTCTGTACCGAACCAATGCATGTCTTGGAATCGAAAGGGGCTAGAGTTCTGATATCGATTACTTCCACCTCCACTCCCCTTTTGGCCATCTCAGAGCTTGCATTCATTGCAACGTGAACCATAGCGCCCCATGTCACTATTGTCAGATCCCTCCCCCCTCTTACCACTTTTGCACTACCAATGGAGGTACTTCCTTCAGCAATTCTCCTATGGACAGACTCTGTGTCTACTAATTGGTTTATCGAATCGCCCCATCCAGTCTTACCGCCTCTAAGGCCGTATAGCCCTATGTGTTCTAGAAAAACCACTGGATCATTTAATGCATGAGCCTCGATAAGGAGATCGTATGCATCTTGGGGGTTACTCGGAGAAACAATCACCAAACCGGGGTCATTGGTGAACCATGACTCGATCATGTTTGCATGGAAAGGGCCACTCCTCGTTTTGCCGCCTAGTGGAATTCTAATCGTCATCGGTACCTCTGCCCCCCATCTCCAACGCAACTGTGCAGCATTGTTCACCAGTGCATTCATGGCCAGAGCAGCAAATCCACCAAATTGTATTTCTGCCATCGGGCGCATTCCCCCTAGGGCAGCACCAGCTGCAGAATTGACAATTATCGATTCAGAGAGGGGCATATCTAGGAGCTTATTCTCATGCCCCCTCGCCTTGAGTGGAAGGTTGATTCCAAAAGCACCTGCAATTTCCATGTCTTCGCCCATGAATACTATCTGGTCGCCATATTTCTCAGCTAGGTCAACGAGTCCATTTTGAATGGCCTTACTGTATGTCCATGAATTCGCTGATTCGGAGAATTTCAATGCACGCTCCCCCGCCTTCATCTCGGACTCGGTACCGACAGAATCTCCAGAAATTCGGCTAAGCTGCTCCTCATGACTAGGGGCACTATGCAGAGATGTGACGCTCTTTGTCACCGTATATCCTTCCGGCCACTCCATTTCTTCAACATCGATTCTCGCTCGAGATACTAAAGCCTGTTCTTCTTCGTCTATTTTATCAATCAAATCTTCACTACATCCAAGACTAACAATCAGCTCCCTGTGATTTGGAATCGGGTCTTTCTCCGACCAATATTTCAGCAGATCTCTATCAACGTATCCCGGAGGATTTCCGCTTGAGGCGCCTAAATACAGATCATCGTGATGATGGGCATGCCCACACCCCCTCATCGTCTCTACATGAATCAGCGTCGCTCCACCCCCTGACATAGCAAATTCCTTCGCAGTAGCTGAAGATGAGTAGAAATTTGCAGGATCCGATCCATCTATTGTCCACGAAGGTATCCCCATCGAATGCCCCTTATCGCCAAAAGTTTCAGCTCCAGATTGTCCAGAAACTAAAGTATCCAATGCTATCTGATTATTTTGAATCATGAAGCAAATCGGAAGCCCTCGTGCCCCAGCTAAATTCATGGCCTCCCAAAATTCTCCACTGCTGCTGCACCCTTCTCCAACCGGCGCAAGGTGAAACCTGTTTACCTTCAATAATTTCGATGCTAGCGCTACTCCGGTGGTTGTCGCACTAGCTATCGGCAGCGGTGCTGTTGGAGGCAAAACCCTCTTTTCCCAATTGCCAATGTGCAGATCTCTTCCCCCAAACCCAACATGGCCACCATCCATGTATGAGTCAGACTTGCCCATCTGAGCCGAAAAAACCTCTTTGGGCGTCTGCCCCATCGCCAATGCCAATCCCACATCTCTGATCATTGGAGCGACAACATCCGCGGTCTCACGCTCTATGGCAGGCAAATCCACGGACCTTTTCAGGGTCGAAGCGCATGCAACAACCCCCTCTTGCCAGGTAGAGCGAAATCCCTTGCCACCAAATTTCCCTCCATCGGGTGTGGGGAGTCCTTCTCCGAACAGACTCTTCAGCTCCTCATCAACTAATCTTGTCCTAATCATCCACCTATGCCATCTAATCCTCTCTTCCAGGCTAATTGATGCGTAATATGCAATTCGTCTCAAGCAAAGTGTAACATCCAACAGCAACCTCACTCCTCTTCTGGATAGGAACAAATCCCCATTCCGCATTGGCATGATCTCTCTTTCTCGAATCTCAGAAAGACTGGGCTCGAATATCCTTTCAGAGAGAACCACCTCTATTTCTTCGATCAGCTCATTAGAGAACTCGTGAAATTGCTCACCATCATAGCTTCCATTGTTGCAAACTAATTCCCATGCCTTCGTCACATTCTCCAAGTGCCCATCATGCCTCTCAGCAATGAATGACAGCAGATCCGATTTGGCCTTGGCGACATCCAGTTTTTTCGGGAAACTCAAACCTTTTTCAGGCTTCCAACCAGCACCCCAGATTGTAGGTAGATCGGCTTGAGTTGGTATTGCACCAATCCTTTCGTAAATATCGGAAGATTGGTCAAGTTCTCTAGAATCCCTATCTTCAACTTCCCTCCCCAAATCTTCCATACTAACGTCCTGACCCCTTTCCCATATCTCGACTTTTCTCAAACGACCTTTCCCCGATCTCGACCTATCCAATGTGACTCTTGCCCTGTTCCCGCATTCTACGCACGCCCTGTCCAGTTTATTTGTAGACACTGACCTGGTTTCCCATATTTGGTGGGCAGAGCAAATCGGGCACCTCCAAACCCCACGCCTCCCTTCCATGGTCAATATTTATAATTCAAGTACAACAATTATTCGGTTCATTGAGTAATATTTTACCACATTTAAATAAATATTATGACCTTTCAGAGAAAAACACCAATAAATCAACTAATATTCTATTTAATACCACAATTAAACCGTAATCTAGAGGAAATAACACCACAATTAATATTTAGGAAAACTAGAATCAACAGTATCTACCCATCTATGGATGCCCCCGACGAGGTTGTAGACATCCTGGGGCCATCCAATTTCAGTAAGGAATCTAGCTGAGGCAGCCGACCTGACCCCCGTCCTACAGTAAATCACAATCGGCTTGTCACGAGGTATTTCTTCCAGTCTCGTCGGAAGTGAAAGATGCGTTATCCGCAGACCTGTCCGCTCAATTGAAATAATCTCTTCTTCTTCTGGCCTCCTTACATCCAGAAGGAAGCAATCCCACCCTGAATCTCTCCTTCTTTCGAATTCAATTGGTTCGATCTCTAAAAACTCACAAAAACCATCCATAGTCAAACTCTCGACACGTTTTCTCTGACTGTCTCCTGAAAAATTTAGGGTCCTCATTTCCATGCTTAGTGCGTCAATGGCCAGTAACTTCCCCCTGAGGTTCGACCCAATTCCCAGGATTATCTTGATTGCCTCTGTCGCTTGCATAGTTCCTACTATTCCCGGTAGGACTCCTAGAACCCCGGCCTGCTCACAATTAGGTGCCAATTCTGGAGGGGGCGGCCTAGGAAACAAGTCCCTATAGTTGGGACCCCCATTTAGGTTGAAGGTGGAAACTTGACCCTCAAACCGATGAATACTGCCAAAAACCCATGGTTTACCTAGAATTTCACACGAGTCTCCAATAAGATACCTCGATTCAAAATTATCAGTACCATCAATTACGACATCAAACTCTTGAATTATTCCCAATGCGTTTTCTATCGTCAGTTTCTGATCAATTACCTTCAACTCAACCTCTGGATTTAACATAGAAATCCTATCTCCTGCCGACCTGGACTTATTTTCTCCAACGGTTTTCGAGTCGTGAATAATCTGCCTCTGGAGGTTCGAAACGCTCACTACATCATGGTCAATGATTCCAATTTTACCCACTCCAGCGGCTGCAAGGTACAGAAGGGCAGGCGAACCCAAACCCCCTGCACCCACAACCAGAACAGAGGAATTCAATAGTTGCAATTGCCCCGTTTCACCTATGTTTGGAATTGCAATATGCCTAGCATATCTTTCCTTCTGGTGCTCTTCCAATTCGTCCGGCATAAGCCTCTGGAGGGGTCATTAGGGATTTGTTCTTCGGTCATAAATCCACATTTTTCTAATTTAGAATAGGTACAGTCTAGAAATTGCGACCACGAAACCAAACCTCCCCCAAGCCCTCGTGAAAATTATCAGATTTCTAGGGTCCAAATCAACCCTGAATAACACTTTAACCAATCTTCTAATGAAATTTTGATCCAGTCCTGATTCGGGTTTTGACACCCCGCGCAACCCTCTCTCTAGATCCGTAAGTATGCAATAACTATCCCTGTAGTGCCACATTAGCTCTATCAATCCGTAGATAATCACAACGCCGATCAACATCCAATCATAAGGGCCCATCCATGCAAATCCACAAAATAGTATAATTGCTATGTGAATTACATAGATGCAATCAGCCACCCTATGGCTCATCCAACTCTTTTTCCGCCACTGGCTGGGGTTATCGAAAACACCAACATTCGCCATTAGGCACCTACCCTTGGTCTTCTAACCACCTTTCGGCATCAATAGCTGCTTGACAACCCATTCCTGCAGCTGTAATCGCCTGTCTGTATCTCTTGTCCACTACATCGCCCGCAGCAAAAACGCCCGGGGTGTTCGTCATTGTATTTTGACTATGGACAATGTAACCCTCATCATCGGTTTCAATTTGCCCCTCTAGGAATGAAGTGATTGGCTTATGTCCGATGGCAATGAATGCCCCTGTACATTCTATCTCTTCTTCTGTGCCGTCTCTTGGATCTTCTAATATTGCACCAGTTAAACCATTTTCATCGGAAAGCCACTTCTTAACTTGCCTGAACGCCTTAATTTCGATCTTCTCATGCCTTTCAGCCCTCTCATACATCACTTTGGAAGCTTTGAAAACGTCCCTTCTGTGGATTATTGTGACTTTTTTTGCAAATCGGGTGAGGAAGGTGGCCTCCTCCATTGCTGAGTCACCCCCTCCGACAACGATTACTTCCTCTTCTCGGAAGAATGCACCATCACAGGTCGCGCAAGTTGAGATCCCCCTCCCCTTCTGCTCCTCTTCGCCCTCCGCTCCAAGCCAAATCGCTTCTGCACCCGTGCAGATAATCAACGATTCCGCCCTGAATTCCTCGCCTTCAGACCAAACTCCAAATGGTCTTTCAGAAAGATCAATCTTCTCGACATTGCGATCCTGTACCTCCAGCCCGAATCTTTCCGCCTGGTCTCTCATGTGCACCATCATATCAGGTCCTTCAACTCCCTGGGGGTATCCGGGGAAGTTCTCTACTTCTGACGTAAGCATCAGTTGCCCCCCTGACATATATCCTGCAAACATCAGTGGTTTTAGCAGCGCCCTAGCAGAATATAGGCCAGCTGTGTACCCGGCCGGCCCCGAACCAACAATGATTACGCTTCGTACTTCGACTCCCATAGGTGGGCCGAGGTGTCGGCCATCTCTTCAATCTTGACCGTGAAAATGCTAGCAGACCTCTACCAAAAAAACTGAGCAATTGTAATAAGTGCCCCTTTCCACGACGATTTATGCCTAAGTTTTTGTTTTCAGGAAGCTACACTGCGGAAGGCGCTGCCGGGGTCCTCAAAGAGGGCGGGACAGCTAGAAGGAATGAAGCCAAGAGGATAGTCGAATCTTTCGGCGGGACTCTGGAGGCATACTACTGGTGCTATGGCCAAACGGATTTCTTCTGTATAGTGGATGTTCCCGATAAGATCAAAATTACGGCATTTTCACTAGCAGTAGGTGCTTCCGGAGTTTTCAATGGAAAATTAACTCCTTTGATAACAGTAGAGGAAATGGACGAAATTGCAAACGCAGACCTTGGAGATTTCCGACTCCCGGGTCAATGATTGCCATAGATCCTTTCAGAAAACAGCTTTCTTTCATCCCGAAGGGCATCTGGACTTGACTATCCCGTCATAGAGGCAACAGCTCCAACCGCAGCACGAGCGTGAGGCTCTAGTCTGGGGCCAATATGGGTGGGATCCGCTCCGGGGCCAATAATCCCCAGTCCGATCGGCTTGTTGTACTTGATTTGCATCTCGATAATCGCCTTGGTTACTGATTGACCAATTACAAGGCCATGGTCTGTTTCACCCTTTTCGATAATTCCCAGTACCACTGCCCCGTCAACCATACCACTGCCAAGCATCCTTTCTATTGCAAGAGGGGCTTCCATCGAACCAGGGACCCAGACAACCTCTGAAACCTCCCAGTTCTTGAGTGACGCTTCATCTTCGGCAAAACTAAGCATCTTCTTCACCTCCTCTTCATGGAAAGACCCGCATACAATTCCCAAGCGCACTACTGTCACAACCTGTCTTTCATCAGAGTCTCGATTAGAGCCTGTGTTCTGGAATCAACCTCAATGTTAACCATGTCGCCCACTTCCTTTTCTCCGATGGTGCTCACTCTCAATGTTTCAGGAATTAGGTGAATGTTGAAACTTTCTTCCGACACACTCCCAATTGTTAGAGACATTCCATCTATGGCGATGAAACCCTTTTCCAGGATGAAAGGGCGGCATTCAGAATGATTCTCAATAACCAGATCCAATCCTCTGCCAGTCTCCACTCTCGCAAGAATCTCGGCCTTTGTCAGAACATGCCCAGATAAGATATGCCCTCCAAGCTCATCACCCAACCTTAACGACCTCTCAACATTCACAAAATCTCCTCCCTCCAAGTCGGATAGGGTCGTTCTGCGCAGCGTTTCTTCTATCGCATCGAATCTAACCTCGTCCCCTTCGATTGAAACCACGGTCATGCAGACCCCATCCAAGGCAACACTAGCCCCAATCTCTAAATTTTGGATATATCCTTCCAAATTGACTGAGATAGTTCTTATTCCGGGGGACTCTTCCACTTTGACTACTGAAGCTGTCCCAGCTACAATTCCTGTGTACATCTCAATCCTCCTCGTAAGGTCCGCCCTCAGTTCCGGGCCACAATTCCAAGATCCTTGCTATAATCTTCCTAGTCCCATCCAAATCATCAGACAAACCCTCTACCCTAGTAACTTCTACGTGGCCGTAGCCATTCTCACTCAATCCTTTCTTTATGGAATCAATTGAGTGCTTCTGATCATAACCCAAAGCGATAATGTCAGGCTTCACGCTGCCCAGTATCTCGAAAATTGGAACTTCTGGTGAATTACCAATTATTGCACTATCTACGGCCTTAAGACCTTGGACCATTCGACACCTCAACTTTTGATCGGTCACTGGCTCATGCTTCTGCTTGCGGACAGTCTCATCATGTGCAATTACCACAACCAGCTCATCGCCAAGAGATTTGGCCTGCTCAAGGTAGTGCAGATGACCTGCATGAAGAAGATCGAAAATTCCTACTGCCATCACTCTCTTCATATTAATTCCTAACCTATTCATCTAATGATTTTCACCCATGGCTGCAAGCACTTGCTCTCCAGTAATCATCGGAATTCCGTGAGAATCTGAGTAAGACCTAGCCTCGTCAATCCCAAGGGCCCCGTCCCCATGGGGCTCGAGCATTTCCGCACCAATCGTGCATGGAATCAATCCCGCGAGCCTAGATATCGCTACTGCTAATTCCGTGTGCCCCTGACGACTCGAAAGACCTCCGGGGGCTTCTCTGCAAACTGGAATGTGCCCTGGTGTTCTGAACTCCAATCCGAGTGCAGAAATCGCCTCTTCATCACTCATTCCCGTTTCGAACACTTCCATTGCTAGCTCTCCGAACCTCCTAGTGGTGAGGGACCTATCCTTGTCAGTAATTCCAGTATATGTTTCCCTGTGGTTCAATGATAATGTGAAAGCTGACCTATTGTCGTACTGCAGGTCATTGGTAATTAGTTGACCCAGAACAGGATTTTCCCCCAATAGAGAGGGATGTGTGTGGATGTCTTGCAGCCATGGCAGCCCAAATTTCTCCCCGACCTCATTTCCAATTGCAAGAAATAGAAGGCCCCCGCAATCCTTCCTCAGTCTACGCACAACTTCTGGCGAAGCCGTGGCAGCAGGCCAGAGAAGATCCGTCTCTCTTTCACGGTAAGCCGAGTCGAAGACCATTACGGGATCCCCTCTAGTGAAAGCATCCACTGCGGCCGCCACGCTTGGGTCCATGCCGTGCGGAGGGGCCATATGTACCCGTTATTTTCGGTCCAGTAATAATGATGGCTCTAGTGCGCGTGCAGGAATTATGGCGAACAGAACGCGCTCATCGGCCCCAGTAAGGGTTGACTTGGCAGGGGGATGGACAGATGTCGGCCCGTATCCTAGAGATTTTGGCGGGGAAGTAGTTAATTTTGCTATCAACAAGAGGGTCAGAGCAATCTCTGGGGCCGATCCAACTCTCGAGAGTGTGGAATTGGAGTTTGAGATCCCCAGGGGCGCCGGACTGGGGAGCAGCAGTGCGATGAATGTAGCAATCGCGGGTCTTCTTTCCAAATCTTCCAATGACTCCATTGATCAGGAGGAGATAGCTGAGATGGCCTTCAAAATGGAGTCAGAGAATGGACTGATGTGCGGGAGGCAAGACCATTGGGCTTCAGCTAGGGGTGGCTTCAATCACCTACTATTCATCGGTGATTCTGTCGAAGTGCTCCCCTTCGAACCGGCTAGATCCGCAAAAATGTGGCTTCACAGGCATCTCCTATTGGCCTTTTGCGGCCAAAAACGCGACTCTAGGGACATGCAAGAAAAAGTTTGGTCGAGATATTTAGAAGGGGATGAATCAGTTATTGGCGGACTCAACATTATCCGTACTACAGCTAGGCAAATGGCAACGGGTATCCAACAAGATAGGAGGGACATGGTTGTCAGCTCCATGAGGGAAGTCTGTAGGGGCGTGGATATGATCGACCCATCAATCCATGACCCCTTTCGTGCAGTTTTGGATCCAATAGTGGCCCAAGGATCACTTACTGCTTGGAAGGCCTTAGGAGCTGGAGGGGGAGGCTGTTCGGCACTACTCTGCTCCCCTAATTCTAGAGACAAGGTCCGCTCCATGGTCGAAGATGCGGACTGGCAGGTAATCGAGTGGGATTACGAGGATAGTGGAATCGAGGTCACATCTGAATAGACTAGTCCTAAGCCTCAAACATTATCGTTTGCCCGGAGGGCCATGTGCGCACGATGGGGAACATTGACCACACTAATGGTAATGGCTCTTTTCGTTCCCATCGTTTCATCCTCATTGTCAATAGATAGTAGCCATCGCGGTGGATTAGATGCTGAAGGAAATTGGCAGCGAAGTGTAGAGCTCGAAATCCACTCGAACTGGTGGAGCCACTGGAGTCGCGATAAGGATTCGAACTCTATCGATGATAGACTTGAGTGGTTAATTGAGCAGCCCAGTGATTTACAGAGGGACTGGTGGAGAAGGGCACAAGATGGCAATGCAAGAATTTTTGTTGATTATGACCATCATCCTAGCAATGATGACATTGAGGCTTTGGAATCCCTAGGCGTTGAAGTCACCTTCCGTTTCAAGTATCTGGATACCCTGTCAGCCACAGCGCCATTTGAATCCATATTGGACCCTGAGGGAATTAGGTCATTACCGGGAGTTGTGATGCTTGAGGACCTTGGGCTCGCGGAGACGAACATGCACCAAGCAGTGCCCAATATGGGTGTCGATGCAGTGTGGCAGGATTTCGACCTCGATGGAACTGGATCGGTCATTGCGGTACTTGATACTGGTATAAGGGGCGACCATGAGGGCCTAAATGATTTGGACGATGATCCATTCACTTGCATCGATGATCCGCCAGAGCCAAACCCACTGGATCCAGACCCAGACCCCGTACCATCTGACTGCGACCCGAAGGTCATCGCCTTTTTCGATGCCGTTTTCACAGATTCGGAGCAGGACCCCTCGACTTCATACGATTCGGGGACTCATGGCACCCATGTCGCAGGAATTGCAGCCGGCACAGGTGGCGGGCAAACAGATCCAGCGACCGGACTTAGGTATGTGGGAGCAGCTCCGGGAGCTCATTTGATCAATATTCTAGGTTGCTGCGATGGCGATATTGAGGATGTGATGCAGGGTGCTCAATGGGCCATAGACAACAAAGAAAAGTTCGGGATAGACATTTTAACTTCATCTCTGGGGGAACAACAGTTCGAAGTTCATGTAGACAACGATGGGAGCTCAGCTTGGAGTCGCCAGATGGACATGGTGGTAGAATCAGGAATTATCACAACTCTATCAGCAGGCAATGAATTCGGCGGGCTAACCGTCGCTGGTTGCAATACAATTGACAGCCCGGGAGATGCAATTTTGCCAGTAACTGTAGCCAGCCTTGACAAGGACCTTGGACTTGCCATTTACAGTAGCAGGGGGTACACATCAGATCTCAGAGTTAAGCCTGACGTAGCAACAATTGGCTCCGACATCATGGCTCCAGATGCCGCGACTCAAGATGGCTATACCAGCAAGTCTGGTACTAGCATGGCGACCCCATTGATGGCCGGTATAGCGGCATTGATGGTTGAAGCCAACCCGGATCTTTCCCCTACTGAGTTCAAGGACATCATTGCCGCTCATTCCATTGAACGAGAAATTCAACTATTGGATGATCCAGGTTTCAATGACTGCAGCATATTGGAATCTAGGCCAGATAACGAGTTTGGTTTTGGTCAGGCCGACCCCACTGCATTTGTCGAGGCGGCGGGAAGTATCGATAGGTCACTTAATGTCTCTATGGATATCGAAACTTTGCAAGAGCTTGGTAACGAGAGTTATGTGACAGGCAAGTCGTCCGGAGCCCCTCTCGGGCCCTCAGGCGCAATTGTGGAGTTAAGGGTAGGGGGGGGCGCTTGGGCCAAGGCTACTGACACATCTCCGCTTGAAAACTGGGCAACATGGGCAATAAAGCTAGAGCCGCACTTGGAATCAGGCAATTCTACGATTTACGCCAGACTTCTCGTAGATGACAGTCACATCTCTCCAGTCGACGCAAGAAGGGTGTTACTAATCGACCTACCCGCAGAAATTGCAGACTCTGACTCATCTACCTCGAATATTCTGATAATTGGGATATCACTAATTTTTGCTTCTCTCCTTGGTTTCATTGCATTAAACTATAGGCGGCTCAAAGACCAATGGAATGACGGCGTAAGCTTAACAGAGAACAGCCTTAGGAGAATAGTCTCCCTTTGCGTGCTCTATTTTGCACAGGGACTTCCTTGGGGATTCGCTTCAGTTGCATTTGCTGCGTATCTCACTGATAACGGACTAACTCCAGAAGAGATAGCTACTTTATTCGCCACCATTGCCCTTCCATGGACATTCAAGTGGATTTGGGGGCCGGTCATTGATACACTCAACCTGCCTCAATTTGGCGCCCGTAGACTTTGGATCATCTTCGCACAGTTCGGAATGGCCGTCACTATCGGTACCCTATTGCTGATTCCCGATTTGAAAGATCAACTTGATTTGGTGATCAAACTTCTCTTTATCCACAATATTTTCGCATCTCTGCAGGATGTCAGTACAGACGCTCTCGCAGTCGATGTCCTCAGCGATGATGAGGTCGCTACTGCAAATGGGTATATGTTCGCGTCCAAGCGGGCTGGGATGATTATTGGTGGCGCCGTCCTTGGTGGGTTTGCTACCACCATAGGGATGAGGGGGATGCTTTCCATTCAACTGCCCATGCTACTGATAATCATGCTATTGCCTCTATTCCTCTATGAAAAGCCCGGCACTCGCCTATTCCCCTGGTCCGGAAAGTCAAATGAAGGGCCAACTGAAAATATGCCTTCCGAAGCCCCCGATCTTCTTGATCGAGAGATCGATGAAACACTTTACTGGGAGGAGCCTTCAGAATCCAAGTGGTGGGCAGCAAGGGCAGTAGGACGCTCAACATATGACAAGTCGATTTCAATTCCCGCACTAATGACAATAATCTCAACTTTGGTATTCGTTTCCGGACTTGTCTTTGCTATAGTTTCAGTTGACTTGGAAGAACCGTTGTATACAATGGCCAAGAAAATCGCTTTTTCTGGGCTATTGTTGGCCTTTCTAACCAAAATGTCTTCTAGATTTGTCACACTTCCACAGGTTCCTAACCCGTTTTCCCTACTTCCATCTAGAACCAGAATGACTCTTGCACAGACTACCTTCAATTTGACCAAGGCTTTCCATCTCAGGTCATCATTCTTACTGATTTTCCTATGTCTTCTCTCTGAACTTTATCTCTTCGTAGATCCGATTGTGCTTGATATTTTCATCAACAGGTCTGGTTGGGGGCAGGAGAAATATAATGTCATTGTCGGTGGTTTTGTTATCTTAGCAACAATGGTCGGCCAGGTTGCTGGTGGAAAGCTTGGTGAAAGGTATGGCGTAAAGTATGTGGCAATGGTCGGTTTTACCTGTCTCGCTATCGCTAATGCAGTGCTCGCTTTATTGCAACCATTCTGGACCAACACGGCTATCATGACCACCTATCTTATTGTTCGGGGGATGATCAATGGGGTTGCATGGATTTGTGTAATAGCAGTGGCAATGAAGATGACTTGGAGCAAGGTCGGGGGGACGCAATTTACAGCATATATGTCTATGTTCAATCTTTCAGCTGTCATGGCCTATACATTTACTGGACGAATGCTTGAGATATTCGATAATGACTACCAAAAGGCAATCTATGCGGGAGCGGCCCTAACTTTGATCACCGTTGTATTCTTGATCTTCATAGATCCTGACGAGTGCAACAGGGTTCTAGAGGATGGAGGCGAAGAAGGCGAAGTTTTAGATGCAGATTTGGGGGAATCTTCCTGGTGGCCCGATGAAGAGGAAGGGGGCGATCCTGTTGCATCTGCTTGACATCCTCAGCCAAACAAAAACTGACTTCCTAGTATTCACGCAAACCATCTGCCCATACTGTACAAGAGCGTTCAGAACCCTAGATGCCAAGGGATTGACTTATACTGACGTGAATTTAGATCACTTTGATGGCCTAAGGGCGGAATTAGTTAGTAATACGCGGCACCGCACAGTCCCCGTTGTCTTCGACATGAGGGGGGGCAAACCCCAATTCATAGGTGGTTCGGACAATCTAATTGATTATCTCAGTTAAATGGTCCATGATTGCGCAATTCCTGCTGAAATTCGGACCTTGAGGAAAGTCGAACTTCCCGTAAATGTCGCGGTCATTGTGTATTCTCCAGAGGGGTATGGGATCGTGCCAAGAGTACCCCATTCACTTGCCCCCGGTCCCCAAAAATCCGCCAGTATTGAAGCCGAAGTATGATCCCTCAATGTGAAGGAAATACTAGAGCCAGATCCACTATCGGCATCTAAGAAGTAAATCATATCATCCCATTCCCCCTCCGTCGGATGGTCACTAACTAGGAATGAGTCCCTAATCTCAATATCATTTCCTTGGTCTTCCCAAATTCCATTGAAGAGATCACCCCCTCTGACGAAGTGGACTTCCCCCGTATGGCCGCTACCATGGTTGGAAATCTTCATCCTGAGCTGCTCAACACCATTCGGATCCGTCCAAATAAAATTAGAGAAAAGCTTCACCTCGGCATCATAGACGTAGTCAAGCCTCGAACCATCAGAATTTGTTGCACTGATGATCGCTTCATCGGTAACTGATGAAACCAAAGCAGTCCATTCAATTGAAAATAAGGTGAAACTCCAGGTTTCACCCTCTAATAATGGGAAAACTAGTACATTCTGTTGATTTCCATTTTCGTAGGGGCTAAGGTTGTCCTTCGTTATCCTTCCAAGAAATGGGTTATGATTCAATACTGCATGGCGCAAGGCCTCAGCCTCACTAGAGATTGCTAGCATGTAAGCATCGCCATTCTCCTCATCAGTGTTTGCGATAACCAATCTTGCCGAGTCATCATAGTAGTCAGGGGTTGAGAAAGTGTACAGCCACCAATCACCAACATCCCAGGCTGGGACATCCAATGGTCCAGCTACTTCTTCCGAACCATCTGTGCCAAATAGTCCAGTACATCCCGATGATGAAGCCCCTAAAAGGAGCAAAATCAGAGTTACAGTTGTCCCTCTCATGAAATCCGGTTCCATGCATCAATGAAGAGTCTGACGCCTCCATGCTCACTTAGAAAAGACCACTAGAGGCCCCAACCACAGCGACAATTGACATTAGCTTGATCAGAATGTTCAGCGAAGGTCCACTGGTGTCCTTGAATGGGTCGCCTATGGTATCTCCAATTACAGCTGCATCGTGCGAAGCGTCCCCCTTTGCCGCTCCAGCTATGTGTCCTTGCTCTATTGCCTTCTTCGCATTATCCCAAGCACCGCCCGCATTGGCCATGAATAGGGCCATTAAGACGCCAGTTACCAAAGATCCCGCCAAAAGACCCCCTAGGGCTTCAGCGCTGATTGCAACACCGACAATTATTGGAGCCGAGACAGCAACCAAACCAGGCATAATCATCTCCCTGAGTGCCGCTTCTGTTGAAATCTCAACACATCTTTGACTATCCGGCTTAACTCCCTCGCGCCCCTCTAGCAAACCATCAATCTCTGCAAACTGCCTTCTAATTTCGACGACCATGTCATTAGCAGCCTTTCCAACGGAGGTCATTGTCATTGCAGCTACGACAAACGGCAACGAACCTCCAATCAGAAGCCCAATCACTACCTCGGGATTCGTCAATGCAAGGTCCTCAGCCCTCAACTCAGCTGCGGTCCCGTAGGCCGCGAAAAGTGCTAGAGCAGTAAGAGCCGCACTACCTATGGCGAATCCCTTGCCTATTGCAGCCGTGGTGTTACCAATTGAATCAAGACCATCTGTAATTTCCCTCACATCGGGCCCCAGCTCCCCCATCTCGGCAATCCCTCCTGCATTATCTGCTACTGGGCCATAAGCATCAACTGTCATTGTAACGCCCACCGTAGCCAACATCCCCATGGCGGCCATTGCTATCCCATATAGTCCCAAATCAGCTGAAATTGCACTACCGTCATCCATTACGTCGTTAGCAACAAATATGCCTCCAGCAATTAGAATAATTGGCATGAAAGTCGACATCATCCCCACTGACAAGCCAGCTATTGCGTTAGTAGCTGGACCTGTCTTCGACATTTCCCCGATGTGGGGTATTGAGTGAACTGGAATCCCAAAAACTGGCTCTATTCCGGTGTAATACTCCGTCACTAGACCAATCATTATTCCAATAATGGAGCCTGCAATAACGGCCAACATGGGATCTGTTCCTGTTTCTAAGCCCAGGTAATCAATTCCAAGCCAACCTGAAGCCCAGAAAAGAATTGCTGCAATGAATGTCGTATTCCTCAAAGCGGCTGCGGGATCCCCCCCCTTCAGAAGCTTCATGCTGAACACCCCTACTATCGATGAAGCATAACCAACCAGTCCGAGGAAAATTGGTAGAGTAATGTAGTCTGAATGCATGCCCGAGGCTTCAGCAATTACCATGGCAGCAATTATTGAGCCCACAAAAGACTCGAAGATATCCGCACCCATGCCAGCGACATCTCCGACGTTATCGCCAACGTTATCGGCAATTACCCCCGGATTCCTAGGGTCATCCTCTGGTATGCCAGCTTCAACCTTGCCCACTAGGTCCGCCCCAACATCAGCAGCTTTGGTGTAAATGCCCCCGCCAACTCTTGCGAAAAGTGCAATTGAAGAAGCGCCCATTCCAAATCCAGCGATATTCTGAACTTCTTCTCCGGTGCCAAGCCACATAGCCATTATGGAAATGCCCAGAAGGCCAAGTCCACCTACTGAAAGTCCCATAACGGCTCCACCGTTGTAGGAAACCTCCAGAGCGGCAGATTGGCCACCGGTTGATGCAGCCATAGCAGTTCTACCATTGGCGCTAGTAGCCGCGCTCATTCCTGAGTAACCCGCAGCAACACTGCAAATTGCTCCCGCTAGAAAAGCAGCTGGAGTCTCATATTCGAAGTCGTTTATGTAGAATAGGAAAACAGAAACAACCAATATGAATACGCTAAGATATTTGTATTCTGCTTTCAGAAATGCCAACGCTCCTGCTTGGATCTGATCAGTAATGTCCGCTACGGTTTCGTTCTCAATCTTGATATTCTTTACTTGGCTATACAGCAGCATTGCTATTGCTAGTCCAGCAACAGCCACAGCCACTCCTATCTCGGGTATATTCTCTATCATGCACTCACCTGTCGACCCGCCGACCTAGGCTCAATATTTAATCCGAATCCAATGCTTAACAGGACTATGACTTAGATTGGCCCATATTGCCAATCACGACATCAGCAAATGATTGTAATATTCCTGCCCCATCATGTTCTCTTTTGAATGCCACAAGCTCTTCTTCAGAGATATCTCCGTTGTTGAAGGCCCTTTCCACCCTAGCTTTGGCAGCTTCTGGGTGAAACTGTACCCCCCAAGCCGGTAAAGCTGAACCATCATCACTATGGACTCTGACAGCAGTTACTCCGTTGTGATTGGTAGAACCAAGGAGACTGCAAGATTGTGGAACGGTGATCACATGGTCCTGATGGGTGAAAAGGACAGCTGGGCGATCATTTTCACCACTTCTTCTTGATGAGAAAAGGACATCAGAATCACCTTCTGCGGTTAGATCAAGATCCCAGACCCCATTGGATAGTTTTTCTGCCCTTTTGACAGTCGAGCCAAGTGCCTTGCAAAGAAGCTGGTGACCAAAACAAATTCCCAATGTCGGAATTCCCATAATGGAAGAGCACCGGACCAATGATGCGCCACCGTCCATCCAATCTTCCCACATAGTAACGTTCCTTCTCGATCCACTACACACCACTGCATCGGGCCGAATATCATTCAGCCATTCCTCCATCTTCGAGTCATCTCCCCCCAAAGGCATCGCAATTCTTCTGAAAAGTACGTTGTGGCCATTCATAGAAAGGCTGCATTCTTTCCAGAATTCGAACTCATGGTCCCAGAACGGGACATCGTCTAAGGATAAGTCAATCAATCCCCGTCCCTGCGCCTCATCCCCAACTTCCTCGGTTTGCATTTGAGGCGTCAATAATAGAACCTCTACATCTCCGAAACCGGCAATTGGGTCAATAATCTCCTGATTCCCCCCGTGTCCAAATTGCGATCTTTCCACTAACAGGTCCATCAGGACAACTCTCGTAATGCCGTTCATGACGTCCCGAGGGGGCAAGTGTTTGAAAGACTCCCGCTAGTCGGAGCGTAGGGTGGTAAGCTGGTCGACAAGCAATTAATCTTGGATTCAGTGGGGCCAGTCCAGGCAGTTCTGGACGCCCATGATGGAATTGTAAACGTAGTCGATACCTCTGAAGGCGTAATAATGATTTCACTCGAAGGTGGTTGTACTGGGTGCAGTGCTACGCCAATGACTGCCATGCAAATCTATTATTCACTAATGAAGTTGAATGAAGTGAATGATGTGGTGTTTGTAAATGGTGAATTGCCTGCATATATGCGTGCATTTATTGATGATAAGCTGAATGCCGAGTAGCTATTCATTTTTCTTTTGTTTTCTAATGCTATGGGGGTTCGCACCCCTTTGCACTTCCTTTCCTTTGATATTCATCATTGCCGCCATCGCCACTATTATTGCGGTCACAGCAGCAGGTCTAGCAACATTTCTAGATCCCCAAAGAACACCGCCAGAGTAATGGATTGCGAACAACAAGAAAGCAGAAAAAAGGCACAATGAAGAAATAACTCTTTGAGCGAAAATCTCATTCTCGGTTGTTCGTGAGAGAGTGCCAATAGACATCCACAGAATTGTCGCTATTCCACAGAGGCTCAAAGCGACGGTCTCCAACGCCTCTAGGTTGTCCACGGCCACCCGTAACGAAATAGGTTTGAGTAAGTTTCTCGGGCAACATAAAATAATCGACTTGACATATTTGCCCCTATGGGGGTTTCACCAAGGTCTAGATGGTCCAACAGGGACGATAGTTCCTATCGGGGAGGCCCTTCCAATGAGCCTAGGATAAGAAGAAAGAAGATTCACAATTGGATTGGAATCAGTGGCGACTTCACTGTACCTTACCTGATAATCGGTCAATTCGCCAGCATAGCTGCACTGATCATGCTCGTCTCGGGGACTAATTCAAATGGTTCCGCGCCTGAAGGCTCGAGCTTCTGGCTACTTGGCCATTCTTCACTGATCGTCACTGCATTGATCGGCTTATCTTCCGTATTTTCTCTTCTATTGGTTTTGTTCTCAAGAAGCGCTACTCGAAATCGTAAGCGAATCGCCAGAATCTGGCTAATCGCCTTCGTCATCATCACTTACAGGATTACGGGCAACTGATTATCTTATACCTCTTCAAACGCAATCACCTTGAGCCATTACGCGTTGCGGCAAGTAATTATGAACCCCGCCTCAACATTTTCCTACGCCCTAGGTTTTACCCTTTTGCTCATCGGTGGAATGTTGATCGCCACAGGTTCAGAATTGCCTATTTTTAATCCAGAGTCAGATGACGGTACATTGGATCCCTTTTTCTCCGGGTATTCAGGAAATTTTTCAATAGAATCCTCTGATTCAGAGTTCATTGGAATCTCCGTTTTCATGATTGGGACCTACCAAGATTCAGACTCCAATGGTTTTTGGGATTTGTGCGAGAACTCGGAAATTATTGTTTGGAACGAGGTCAATGAAAAACCAGAAACCTCTGCGCACGAGAATAACACATTCTTCCCGCTATGCGATCCAGGATTCGAGAATAATGGATCTTTCAATGAACTCCCAATGATTTCTATAGGGTCAATTTGCAATGATTACTCCAATCCTGACTCCGAAATTTGTAGCGATGGGACGTACGCCATCGACTCACCAGTATTCATGAGGCTTGTCTTGGACTTGGATCCAAAAACTTCCTTCTTAGGCTCATTAATTGACCTATTAATTTCTGGAATTAGAAATGGCTACTCACTCATCTGCGGCTCTATCTTCCTCTTCATCATTGGATCCACAATCTCGTATTTTTCCAATGATGAGGTCGAATTAAAGACTAAGAAAAAGGAGAAACCAATGGCCGAATGGCGGGCTTACGGCCTTTCCCAGACAGAGAGGGGACGTGATGGCCTTCCCAAGGCTTACAGCAGGCACGTTAAGTCAAAGAACGTATTCAGCAAGCAAAAAAGGGGCAATGTCAGAGGAGGGGTACACAAGAGTGGCGGACTATATCTGGATGGCTGGACCGAGGACGACTCCGATAAGGAATACAAAAAGAAAGTTGAGGATCGAAGGGGACGTAGGGGTTAGAGCAGTGGTTCTGCCATAAATGCCAACCCTATTACGACAATAATTGTTATACTGTATCTGAGAATCCTAAATAGAGAATGCAGCATCATGTCACTATAGGTCCCAACCTCACTTCGAATCGGAGGAATGGGAATCTTAGACGCTCCTTCGCCTCCATCATCTCCAATCATCTACAAAACTTCCTAACGTGAAATAGATCTCAAGGACCTCTGTCAAACAAGAACATGGGTATCTCCTTCATTTTGTGCGCGTTCTGTCTGTTCAACTTCTCATAGACTTCTAAAACCTCTTTTTGCCTTTTCGAAAGAAGTCCCCCAGATGATGAATCGACTTCCTTCATCGCCCACTCCAACTCCTCGTAGCTCGCCCCAATTTGATCCTCATCAGTCCTACCGTCCACCCAAAGACCATCAGTCGGGGGAGATTCTCTAATTTCCATAATCACGCCAAGTGATTTCGCCAAGTCATAAACTTCAGACTTATACAAATCAGCAATGGGGGAGATGTCCACCCCGCCATCGCCATACTTTGTGAAAAATCCAATACCGAAGTCTTCAATCTTATTTCCAGTACCAACTACTATTCCATTATTCGATCCAGCAATCGCGTATAGGGCAGTCATCCTTAGTCTGGCCCTTGTATTCGCCAAGGCCAAATCTGATATTTCCTGCTCTTTCAAATCTTCTTTGCAGAAATTATCAAAAGTTCTAGTAAGATCTACTTGATGCCCCTCCGCATTCTCCCATTTTGATTCCAACCACTCAATATGTTTTCTAGAAAGCTCATATTGCCCCTCATCCTGATAAATTGGCATGTTCAATGCCATTGTCCTCAGACCAGTGTTGGCACAAAGGGTGGAGGTGACTGCGGAGTCTACTCCCCCTGAAACACCAATAACCAAAGTGGAAAAACCTTCCTTTTTCGCATAATCTTTGATCCAATTGGTTATTTCATCACTAAGTAGAGTCAAATTTGCCATATTACCACCTCAGACCATTGGCGTTGTAGCTAATGGCAAGACACCCCGTACTTCTTCAACCTCCAGTAATTGTAGGGCCAAGGAGTGAGGAAACCCACCAATAGCATGAATGGTACTGCGATTGGATCTAGGCCAAGCTCACCCTTTGTGAATAATAGGTCAGTAATCTCCATCGCTATCTCCATCATTAGCATCGAAATGAATGACATTCCAAATGCAGTCGAAAGCGCGTTCCGGAAATCCATTTGCCCCCTAATCAAAATTGCAGTTTCAAGCATTACGCTAGTCGCCAAGCCATTGATCAATGGAAGAATGGCATAAAAATACCAAATTTTTGAGCCCAAGGCCAGACCTTCAGTAATTCCCGAATATGAATAGTATGCAAGAGTGCCAAATTCCCCTATCGAACATCCAATTAGGCACCATTTCGTATTGTGAGCAGATTGCTTCCAAACCCCTCTGTCGGACCAATCGAATCCTTTGGAATCCTCTCCCAGTGAGTAACCAATGGAGATTACTGCTTCTGCAATCCGGCTCTCCGATACGCCCGAGTGCGTTATCAGGGCATTGCCATCCTCATGCGTAACTAGGGCCGATACGACACCCTCTATCCCCTCTATCACCTGTTTTACCCGATTAGCACATCCATCGCAGGTCATTCCGCTGACTTTCAGCCGGATCTCCGCATTCATTGCTTACGACTCAATGTTGGGGGCATTTGAATCCTTGCTAGACGAAATGACCCAGATATCTCCCCCTCAAGTTCAAGACGAAATGGGCGGTCGCAACTCGCATGGCAGTACCCTCAGCACCAGGAGAACTCGATCCAGTTGCTCTTGAAACTGCATTGATGGAGTTATGGGGGGCAGAGGGAACTTTCTCCAAGTCAATAGACGAGAGAAGGGCGGAAGGAACCCCTTTCACCTTCCTCGAGGGACCGCCTACTGCAAACGGCAAACCGGGAATCCACCATGTTATTTCTCGTCTATTCAAGGACATGGTTTGCAGGTGGAAAACTATGGAGGGGCATGTCGTAGAACGAAAGGGCGGATGGGACACTCATGGGCTACCTGTGGAGATTGAAGTTCAGAAAAAGCTCGACTTGATGTCAAATGAAGCAATCGAAGCCTTTGGGATGGAAGCTTTCAATCAGAAATGCAAGGAGAGTGTCTGGACATACGAAGAAGCATGGAGAGAAATGACAGAGCGAATGGCGTTTTGGGTAGATATGGATGACCCATATGTAACATTGGATGATGCGTACATTGAATCTGCATGGTGGTCACTAAGTCAGATGTATGAAAAGGGGCTGCTATTTAGGGGGCACAAGGTCCTACCATATTGTCCACAGACCGGTACTAGCTATTCCACGCACGAGGTTTCCCTAGGCTACAAGGAAGTATCAGAACCCGCAGTTTTTGTAAAATTTAAACTGGAAGATGACAATGCCTCGGTACTCGCTTGGACAACAACTCCATGGACCCTTCCTGGGAACGTTGGGCTTGCCGTGGGGCCCAATGTAACATATTGCAGGGTCCGAGTCTCTGAACCACCCTCTTCCTCATGGGAAGGCAGAGGTGGGGCCGAGGTCGGCGAAGAGTTGATTCTAGCAAAGGATTTACTGGGAAATGTCCTAAGAAATCAAGTGGAAGTGATCGATGAGATTCTTGGCTCCGATCTTGTCGGTAGGTCCTATCAACCCCTTTTCCCCGGTGCGATATCACGAGGATCTTCGGAAACCGCTTGGACAATAGTAGCTGCAGATTTTGTCACTACGACCGATGGTACGGGCGTAGTCCACACTGCAGTAATGTATGGCGAGGAAGACTACCGCTTGGGGATGGAGGTAGGATTTCCTGCCCAGCATACGGTGGGCATGGATGGGGCATTCGTTGAAGGAGTTCACGAATTATTAGACGGAAGATATGTCAAGGAATGCGATGATGAGATTATTAATCTACTAGCAAATACAGGATCGCTCTACCGAGAGCATATCTATACTCACGACTACCCTCACTGCTGGCGCACTGACCATCCACTGCTGTACTATGCTATGGACAGCTGGTTCGTGAAGATGACCGCAGTTCGTGACCAGATCCTTTCGCACAATGCAAGTGTCGAGTGGGCCCCCGAATGGACTGGCACGAAGAGGATGGGGGAGTGGCTTTCCAACATCAAGGATTGGGCAATCAGTAGAGAAAGGTATTGGGGCACGCCAATCCCTGTTTGGATTTGCAATGATTGCGGACATGAGCATTGTATTGGAAGCATTAGTGAGATGGAATCAATGAAGACGGCCAACTCCCAGATGCCATCTGAGCTGCATAGGCCATATGTGGACGAAGTCTTCCTGAATTGCCCCATTTCCGAGTGCTCAGGAGAGATGACAAGAGAGCCATACGTGATGGACTGCTGGTTTGACTCTGGTTGCGCATCCTTCGCTCAATGGCATTTTCCATTTGAGAATGATGACAAGTTCGCAGGTTCATTCCCGGTGGATTACATTTGCGAGGCAGTCGACCAAACTCGTGGATGGTTTTACTCCCTAATGGCGGTTGCAACAACAGTTTTCGACGAACCATGTTTCCGTAGATGCCTTTCTTTAGGTCACATTCTGGATAAAGACGGCAAAAAGATGAGCAAGTCAAGGGGCAACGTTGTCAATCCCTGGGACCATTTCAACAAGGAGGGCGTCGATTCGATTAGATGGTATATGACTACTCAAAGTGCTCCTTGGTCTCCAACAAACTTTGATCCAAATGGGGTCAGAGAGTCATATGCGAAGATGTTCCTAACTCTTTGGAATGTGTATCGATTCCATTCAGATTATGCTTCATTGGACGGCTTCGATCCAGAGAACAAATCAGGATTTGTTGACGTCCATCAAAGGAGCCCCCTGGATCGATGGATACTCTCCAGAGTTTCTGATATGGCAGACGATTATCATGCATATTTCGAATCGTGGGATTTCCACAAGGCAGGGAGGATCCTTGAGGATTTCGTTGTCAATGATCTATCCAACTGGTACGTCAGGAGGTCTCGCAGAAGACTATGGGATGAGGCAGATAGCAATGACAAGAGGGCCTGCCAGCATACCTTGCATGAAGTCATGATTGTTGTTTGCAGGTTAATGGCTCCCGTTTCGCCATTCATGCCCGATGAGATTCATAGGGGGCTTACTGGCAGCTCAGTACATTTGGCAGATTGGCCAATCGGCTCGTCACTTGTCACTCGGTCTTTGCCTCCGCGTGACCACATTGTGGAGCAGCAGATGTCAATTGTCAGGTCATTAGCCGAAGCGGGAAGAAGAATAAGGGTCGAAGCCAACCGACGTCAGAGACTTCCGTGCAGGACGGGTTGGATTGTTGGGGGGCCGGACATATCAGAGTTCCATGAAACCCTCGCCGAAGAGCTAAATGTTGAAGTTCTGACTACTGAGGACGATCTTGACGCATTCCAAAGGATGGCGATAGAACCCAATCGCAAGTCACTAGGGGCAAAGTGCCGGGCGGATCTACCTGCGGTTCTATCTCAAATTGATCTAGCCGATCCCGAGACTCTGCTTCTCGAAATAGAGGCGGGCATCGCAGCTCTTGGGGGCTATGAAATTACAATGGATGACATCGAGATACGAAGAGTGGAGAAAATTGGCTTTGCCGCCCAGACGCTTTCCTTTGAAGAGGGGGATGTTTCCATTGTCTTGGATCTCGATTTGGACTCAGATTTGCTTTCAAAGGGACTGGCAAGGGATATCACCAGAAGAATTCAGGCCAAAAGAAAGGAATTGGATTTGAATCTCGAGTCAACAATTGAGTTAGACATATGGGTAGATGGGATTGAATTAGCCGACTCTGATTGGCTCCATGTAAAGAATGAGACAAGAGCTGGGAATGCATCTCTAAACGATGGTGACCCACATCCAGAATCTGATAGTTTTGAGGTGGATGGGACTAGTGTGGCATTCCACATTTCCACATAATCAGTGATTGTGACCGACCATGTATTGATCAGCTATCGGCATATAGGATTTCGGAATTAATAGCTCCACACCAAATAGGGGATCTGGGTCACTGGAGTCATGATATGCAATGAAGGAACCCCCATCAGGAAGAATGCCCATGCTTGCAAAGTCGAATCTGATGTCATTACCGGCTCCAGATGTTGAGTCAAGGTCCCCCAGTCCGAGGAAAGTCTTCGTGTCCGGCAGCATGCTCTCCGAGAATCCTCTTACATGCCAGGCAATATCTATGTCCGGGCCTTCCGCACTTTGGTACCTTACATTGAGGACGAATAGGTCATGAACCCCACTTGAGTGAAATTCCCATTCCTCTATCTCCGTGGCTTCACTTGAGAGATTGTATGAATTATTCTCCCATGATTCTCCACCGTCCCATGAAATCATATGGACAAGGGATAATCCACTAGAAGAAACGCAATGTAAAGCCGTAGATGAGTCGAAGGCACAGTACTGCGAAGGAAGTGAAGAACCGTTCAGAGTTGTCCCCGTCCACCAACTTAGGGAAGTGTCCAGATATGCATCTCTGCCGTCAACGAAGTAGTTGGGGAAGTAAAGTCCACCCGAGGGAACCGGGAAGGCCCTCATTTCCTTATGGGGCTTGGTAAAATCCCACTCGACTCCCAGAGCTTCCGGTTTCAAGTCTACCTCGATGATGTCTAGGCTTTCGTCCCTATCTGGAAATCCGAAGTAGTCATAATTAAGGCCGTCAGTAGATATCTGTCCTCCAATGTTCTGCACTTGGTGCCAGAAGTTTGAGATTACCAGACTAGCCCATGGGCCACTGCCATATATCCCCCCATTGATCGGCCCAATTACCTCAACTTGCCAGGATCGGTCATAGAATGGCTCAGGCGTTCTGTTGAAGCACCAACTCCATTCTTCGTCATCAGAGTCATAGAAGAAGGCGTAGAATTGATCTGCCCCACTGGTGCTAGGATAAGGAAACCATCCCATGGAGATAAGATCCCCGTTGGTCGCTTGGACAATACTCCCCTCTCCAAGTCCCTCTTGGCCCGGAACAGTGGGCTTTGGTTCCAAACATCCCAATTGCGAGAAAATCGTCGGCAGATACTCATTCCAAGTATGCCCCCTATCTTCAGACCATGTCGGGTATTCGCCGCCAAAGTTCAGTATCCAACCCTCCTTCGTTGCAGCAAGGTAGTGTTCGCAGCAGTTTCCCCCGTGTTCATTACCAAAAACTGTCCATGACGAGTTTCCCCAGGTATCATTCCCAAATGGGTCTCCCACAGTAAAATTACGGGCGTCCTCATAGCTCCATGGAGGGTCAATTAGGTAGTATTGGTCATCCCAGGAACCGCTCTCAACCCCAGACTGATCTGCGTCCAAATACGAAAGACAGCCTGCAGTAGTCATTACCACAGCCATCAGGATGGCGGCAACTATCCGGCCTCTAGCGTCTTGACCCACGCTTTTCCGTTGGCATCGGCCTTTATCGCACTTTCATTAGGTGGATCATTCCAATCTCCAAGTAGGTCCATCTGGTCCATCTTCGACAATCACTCCCATGGATGATAACTCATCCCGTATCTGATCGGCCCTGTTCCACTCGCGGCCCTCTCTCGCTTCTTCTCTTTGTGAAAGCAGCAACTCCACCTTTTCAGCAATCCCACTTCTATTAGTATCCGCCTCTTTTCGTGCGGACATGACCTCCTCGCGAGTAGGCAAGATGCCCAGAATATTACCTGCATGTTCCTCCAGCCAAACAGCCACCTTTTCAGATGGTCCGGAGGCAACCACTCCCTGGATTTCTATTATGGCGGATCTGGTGTTGAAATCATCATCCATTGCCTCTCTAAATCTATTCCCTTCATCAGTCAGATCGGGGCCGGAGTCGCTTGAAGATAGGGAATTGGAATATGTTACCATCAACCGGTCGTAATGATTCGCTGCATCCTTGAGAAATTCCGGCGTGAGATCGATTGGGTTTCGATATGGGACACTAAGTAGGGCGTACCTAATGGCCAATGGTGCGTGATGCTCAAAAGACTCATTAATGGTCCAGAAATTACCCAGACTCTTACTCATCTTCTCTCCATCAACGTTTACGAATCCATTGTGCATCCAGAAACCGACAACTGGCTCACAACCCGTGGAACACTCAGATTGGAATATTTCTGCCTCATGGTGGGGGAATCTCAGGTCATGGCCACCACCGTGGATGTCGAATTTCTCCCCGAAGTGCTTCAGTGACATGGCCGAGCACTCGATATGCCAACCCGGTCTACCATTTCCCCAAGGGCTTTCCCACGACGGCTCCCCCTCTTTTGCCAGTTTCCACAATGCAAAATCCCTGTGATCCTTCTTTCCTGTGCCTGTAGATCCAACTCTTCCCCCAGCGCCCTCTCTAACCATGTCGAGAGTCTGACCAGTCAATTGCCCATATTTCTCAGGAGCAGAATTGATTTCAAAATAAACACCGTCCTCAGATAAGTAGGCATGGCCCTTCTCAATCAGCGAATCAACCATTTGAATTATCTCAGGAATAGTTTCAGTTACTCGGGGGTAATAATCCGCTCTTAGGACATTCATCCTGTCCATTACTTCATAGAATTCCGTAATGTTCCTATTCGCCACTTCTTCAAACCCAATACCTTCATTTTCAGAGACTTCGAGGATCTTGTCATCGATATCCGTGAAATTTTGTACATATTCGACTTCGAAGCCACTGACCTCCAACCACCTATGTACGACATCGAATGCTACGTAGCATCTGGCGTGCCCCAGATGGCTAGGCGAGTAAGGGGTAATCCCACAAACGTACATCTTTACCTTGCCATCTTCTAGTGTTTCCAGCTCCCTCTTCGTACGGGACTTTGTATCATAGACCCTGATGGCCATGTTCAACCGAGGGGGTTCCAGTCATCAATGCCTCGCAGCCTCGATAAGCTCCGAGTATAGGATCGTGTGCCCAGCTCTCTCTGGATGCCACTGAACCCCAATGCAGTAATCCAAATCAGCGTTCTCAACGGCCTCAATCAAATTGTCATGGGAAGCAGTCGCAGAAACCAACAGGCTCCCAGCATCCGCTACGCCCTGATGATGGGATGAATTGACCATTAACGATTCACCCATCATTCGCCCCAAGAGCGAATTATTTCGAATGTCAATCATATGTTCAGTTTCAGCGCCATTGAAACCTCCGTGGCCCTCGTGACCCGGTGTTGTATCCAGGTGTTGATGTAAGCAACCCCCATGCATCACACTAAGGATCTGCATCCCTCTGCAGACTCCAAGGAATGGCATATTTCTCCTCATAGCTTCGGCAATCAGCTTCATCTCGATGATGTCTTGCTCGGGAAAGAACTCCCGAGTCATAGGGTCAGGACTTTGCCCATAGTTTTCCGGGCAGATGTCAGGCCCCCCAGAGACCACCAAAGCATCTACTGAGTCCAGCAGGCTAGTCATGTCTCCTGCTGGCGGGATAATTAGAGGGATGCCTCCCGCTTTGTCTACCATTGAGATGTACGCTGAAGGCAATATTGCAGCATGCCTCTCAAAATTTCCGTATGTGGCCTCCTTCATGAAGCAGGTAATACCAATAATCGGTTTCATCCGACCACCGAAGACTCACGTTCCAGTCTTGCATGTTTGAAAGATCTAATTCCAACTATGATGAATGATATCCCAACTTGGAGTAGGAGGAGATGTGACAAGATAGCAAGTCCTGACATACCGTCAAAGTCAGTTACCACCCTGGCCCCTCCCAATGCCATTACCAGAGCAAACACCATGCATGCATGCATGTAGTGGTGTCTGTTTGCAGGATTACTTCTGGAAAGAACTCCAAGCAGGAGCATCGGTATTCCGAAGAAAGTGGGAATTAGGGCAGTTACTGATGGCGGATCAGCGTTCTGGATAAAATATGATATTACACCCCAGATCGATAGAACAGCGCCATTCAGAATAGCAATCTGGGGGACTGTCCATCCGTACATCCTGAACTCTGGCCCCATAATGGGTCGAAGTGTAGCCAGATTAATGATTGTCTCGACCAACGATTATGAGTCTGAACAGGAAAAAGCGTCTATGATTGATTCTGAATCTCCTTGTCCTTCGCTACAATTTGCTCCCATAAAATCTCTGCAACATCCATTACTTCCATCTCCGAGCCAACAGCGTCAAGACCGTCCTTCACCATTATTGAGCAGAACGGGCACCCTACGGCTACTGTGTCACAACCTGTATCTGCCAGCTCCTTTGCTCTGATCTCATTTACTCTTTTGTCAGGCTCCTCCTCCATCCACATCTGGGCACCCCCAGCACCACAACAAAATGAGTCTCTGCCACTTCTCCCGACCTCGACGTCGACTCCTCCAATGGCACTTCTGGGCTCCTCAATCACCCCTCCAATTCTTCCAAGGTAGCAAGGATCGTGAAAAGTTACGCTGCGACCATTCTTAATTGAATTTGGCAGCTTCCCCTCTTGTTGTAGTTTAGCAATTATCTCCGTGTGATGGAAGACCTCCAGATCCTCACCGCCAAAGTCAGCATATTCTTTTCCAAGTGTGTGAAAACAGTGAGGGCACGAAGCAACTATCCTCTTAACGCCCAGCTCTTGGAACGTCATCATATTCGTCTCAGCTAGCATTTGAAACAAGTACTCATTTCCCGCTCTTCTTGCTGGATCGCCCGAACAACCCTCTTGCATCCCCAATATGCCAACATCCAGTCCCGCTTCCTTCAATAGCCAGATGGTGGAGCGGGCAACCTTCTGATTCCGCTCATCGAAACTCGCCGCACAACCTACAAAATAGATGTACTCTGCAGGTTTTCCGATCTTCACATCGAGATCGGCAGCCCAATCAGCACGCTCATGCTCCCCAAATCCATATGGGTTTGAAGCGGACTCGATGTTCCCCATTGCATTATTGAGAATCTCGGGATAATCCATCGTTTCCATCATCGCATTACGGCGCAGATCCGTAAGCTTCGGTACGTGTTCAATGTATAACGGGCAGACATCTACACATGCGTTACAGGTAGTGCAAGCCCAGACGGCCTCATCAGAAATTCTCTCCATCATCGTTTCTTCAGGAGTTTCTCCTGCAAGGAGAATTGGCGCATGCTCATTGGCATAGTTTCTGACGTCATGAATCACCTGCATTGGGTTTAGGGCCTTTCCAGACTCATAAGCAGGACAAACATCCTGGCAACGCGCACAGGAAGTGCAAGACCATCCGTCAATCAACTGCCTCCAAGTATATTGGGTGTATGAGCTGACTCCGAAGGAGTCTATGTCCAACTCGTCTAGTGGTACCGCCTTACCATTCTCACCAACCGCCAGTGGACGCATTTTACCAACTGGGCCAGTATCGTGGAAGAACACATTTGGAACTGCCATTACCAAGTGCATGTGCTTAGAAAGCGGAATAAGGAAAAGAAAAATTGATATTGCTAGCATATGCATCCAATATGCAAAAATCACAGTGCCATCGCTAACCCCAATTTCATAGACAAAGTGACCTATTGGCTCCCAGAACCTGTCCGGGTCATCATTGGACTCCACAATGAATGAGGTAGTGGTAATCGTGAAAATTAGAAAGAGTATGAAATTCCCTTCAAGTTGAGATTTTCCCTTCAATTTTTCTGGGGTAAAAATTACACGTCTTATCAAGGCGCCAATGCAACCAATTAAGGCCATAAAATATCCTAGCTCAACCATCCCATTCCAAGGGCCCTTCAATACCAAAGGGAGTATCTTTTTTGAGAAAGCATTAGCAGTGGCAAGATCAAACATGTCGGTAGCCAACATTAGGAAACCCCAGAACATCAGAACATGCATTGTCCCGGCAACCCTGTCCCTGAGGACCTTCTTCTGCCCCAACCACCCAACAATGAATTCACTTAACCTGGACCCCCAAGAATCGAATCGATGATCCGGCGATCCAATCAATACCAGTCTAGTGGCCTTCTGGACTTGGTATGCGAAAAATCCAATTGACACCCCTCCAATTAGGAGCAACAGATACCAACCTTCCAAGGGCCCGTAGCTTTCCAGTAGTGGATGTTCCAATCTCTGCCCCCCTGTGTATCCCTTGACACTCCAACTAAGCCCCCGCTTTCAAATAAATCGCCACCAATGAATCCCAACACTCATTGCTTCTGTACCCAACGGTCATGCATGGTCAGCGCCTTTGCTCCGGGTAAATGCATCCTATTCGGAGAGCATGCCGTTGTCTTCGGCCATCCTGCCGTCGCCGTCGCTGTCGATCAAGGCGTCACGGTTTCAGTTTCCGAGTCTCGGAATTGGACTCTAGAGGGAAAACCATTCCTCAAAGACCGTCATCCTCACATTTCTCATATCTTGGATGATGTGTTCCAATATGATGGTTCACCACTTTGTATTGATGTCGAAAGCTCATTATTTTCTGCTGCGGGGATGGGTTCCTCAGCCGCTCTATCAAATGCCTTGGCCGCAGCAATTCAATGCTATTTGACTCCTGAAGAACCATTGGACAGGGTGAAATTGGCGAGAATCGCTCATTCTGCTGAGGCCAACGCGCAGAAGGGCCGTGCAAGTCCAACAGATACTGCCACCAGTGCCCTTGGGGGGTGCATAGTGGTCTCGGATACTCAAGTCAAAGGAACTAGGCATATTTTTGATACCAAGTTGGATACGCCGGAGGGGAAAAGGCGATGGAGCATAGGTGCCGTAGATATCCCAGATGATTTAGAACAGTCATGGTTAGTCATTGGATATACGGGCGAGGGATCTTCAACTGGTTCGATGGTGGCCAAAGTAGCCGACTTAGTCTCCAATAACCCAGAAAAAATGGATGATTTAGAATCGATTGGAAAAATTACCAAAGCAGGTTTAACCGCTCTTTCAGCGGGAAATCTAGAAGCCCTTGGAATGGCAATGGATACCTGTCACCAGAAGCTACAGGCCCTTGAGGTTAGCAGTTACAAGCTCGATATGTTAGTATTGGCAGCCAGACCCCATTCACTTGGTGCCAAATTGACTGGTGCTGGAGGCGGGGGGTGCATGGTGGCTTTGACAACAGATCCAAAGAGAACTTCTGAGGCCATTGAGGTCGCAGGCGGAACTCCGATGATATCTAAATTAGGATCAAATGGTGTTAGAATTTCATGAATATTGACGGAACTCCAATATAAATGGCCTTTATAAATGACACAATAGTCGACAGATCATGCTAAGTGATGAAGAAAGACTCACAGTCGTTAATGTAGTAGCCTCCACTAGGGTAGCCGAAGAACTCGATTTGCCAGATATCGCAATTCAACTGAACTGCGAATATGAACCAGAGCAGTTTCCGGGCGTCGTATACAGGGTTGTAGATCCAAAGCTAGCAATACTGATGTTCCGATCCGGAAGAGCAGTTTGCACTGGCGGTAAGAATGAGGACAACATTCAGACTGGAATTGAGAGGATGATAGCCGATTTGAGATCTGCAGGGATCAAGACTTGGGAACTAGATGACGTTGAAATCGAAGTCCAAAACATGGTTGCAACATATTCACTATTTTATCCGGAGGACTATGGGGAAGTCGCCAAGATGGATGACATCAACACTAAGGTGATTGACGATGGTAGTGGAATCCGTGCTGCCACCGATGAAGAGGTGGAGAACGAGGATCCTCGAATTCGAGGAATTCTGAAAGGTGAACCCTTGGCAGCACTCCCCAGGAAGCTTAACCTGAATAATCTGACATTTCACCTCCCCTTCGATAAGGTGGAGTATGAACCGGAGCAATTCCCTGGCCTCATTTATCGACTTGATTACCCGCGAGTCGTCTGTCTAATTTTCGGCAGCGGAAAAATGGTGATCACTGGTGCTAGGCACAAGGATGAGATTCTAGAGGCTGTAGAGCAGATCAAAGACGAGCTCGCTGACCTCCTTTGATGCTTGACCAATATTATTGAGTGGGCCACTCCTCTGGGGGGTGTATGCGATCGGCCATGAAAGCCATCATTGTCGCTCTTTCGATACTCTCGCCAGCCATAATCAATGTCGCCACTTCTCAAAATTTCCAGCAAACATTAGAGGGAAAAGACACCACATTCCACTCTACGAAAAACATCAATGTAATCGATGTTCCCGAGTGGAGGGTCAACGACAATTGGATTTATGATGGCTATCTTGATGTCGCTGATTTCGTCGCATCTTCTGGTGTGTCTTCTAACGTAGAAACTCTCGATGGAACTCTTGATATGACAGTAGTTGGAATGTTCGAGACCGATTTAGAAGGTAATCTTAGCTTGGTTTACGAAGTCAGCTCGATAGGGCAGTACCAGTCCCCAGGCCCAATAAGCATCACTACTGACACCGGTTCCACGAATGGTTGTCTTTATGCCGACATGGACTCAACTGAGATAATCCGTGCATCCGATCTCGCAACTTTCAGCCAGGAGGCAACTGTAGACGTATATTTCGATCCATTCATTTTTGGTGCCTGCTCTTCTTTCCTTAGACAAAACATTGGGCTGCTTACAGTTCTAAACACCTACTCGCCCCCACTGGAGAACTATGACTTCCCCATAAATGTGGGAGAGTCATGGGGGATGAACTACTACCAAGAGACCGATTACAGTGGCTCAAGTGATCTCGTAACCATTCCCAGCGATTCAAGTGACTATAACTCGACTAGCTGGCAAGTAGTTAGTCAAGGCCCTTCAGGAGTTTCTTACCCTGGCTGCCAACAATCCTACAATATCTCTAATTTTGACGAAGAAGGGGACTTGGTTGGCTTCAATTGGTTCTGCCCAGCAATTCGCGGAAACATCAAGAGTAAGTTCATCCAAGGTTTTGGATTCACAGCGGTACACGATTTAACTTCATACTCGCCTTCAAACAGGGACACTGAATTATCAGTGGAGCTGGAATACCCACTTTCTCCCATTGGCATACCAATTTCCGTGTGGGTTCAGGCCTCAGACCAGGGGCAGCCAATGTCCGATGCAACTATCCAGTTACGTTACGAATCCTTTTCAGATGGGGTGGGTGGTTCGCAGTTCTTCCAGAACTACACTACTGATGCCAATGGCGATTTCCAAGCTACAATCAACTCGGGCAGTTCCCCGGACAACAGCTTCGGCCCTGGGGAGCTTGGCAGTCATGGGATTCTAGCTTGGCTTAAAAATGAAAGCATAATCGGCGCAAGCTCTTTGATAATCGATCCAGATGTCCATGAAATTGATTTGATTACAGTTTCTGAGGGGGTTTCTGTAACGAGAACCAGAGAGGGGGACCTACAGACTCTCAGTCCCTCTGGTTACAATGCAGTCCCAGGTGATGACATCGTATTCTCAGTCCCCGTTCTCAATAGGGGGTTGTTAACTTCTCCACCGTCCGAATTATCCATTTTGTCACCATTTGGATCAACAATTAATGGGGCCGTTCCACCACTAGAGAGCCTAGAGGAAGCAAGAATCGAAGTCAACTGGACCGTTCCCGAGAATCACCCCCATGGTAATGTCTCGCTTATCTTTACCGTCGATCCAGATGAGCAAATCACCGAGGACGGGAATCGAACTAATAATGTCGGAGTATTTCGAATTTTCATTGGGGCGGTGCCAATCCCTTCCTTACAGCTACAAAACGATGTAATGACAAATGAACAGGTGTTGATTGACGCTTCCGGTTCCCAAGACCCTGATGGCGGGACTCTTGGTTGCTACTTCGAGGTGGATGATGTAGTGGGAAGGTTGTACTATGCCAATGACTGCATTATTGAATTTGAATGGTACGATGATGGTTTATTCGAGGTTTTACTGAGGGTTTTGGATGATGAGGGTGACTCTGTGACCATCTCTTCATTTGTCACGGTCAATAATAGGGCACCCCTAGTCAATCTTACTGCAGAAGCTAGTGAATCCATCGTCTCCAATCCAATTATGTTCAGAATTTCAAACGTCAGTGATGAGGACACGCAAAACCCCTCCGCACCAGTAGACATTCTTTGGGACAAGGAGTGCCAACAGGGCAGGGTAGGCTTGGAATGCACAATAATTCCACTGGTAGAAGGCCCGCTTACCACCAGTGTAATGGTGACGGACGATGATGGTGCAATTACCTACTCCTCTTTCACCATAAATGTTACAAATTTGGCTCCATTTTCTCCAATCGCCGAGGCATGGATCGGCCAAGATAGACTCTCGAAGGATGGAAGGGGGGCTTATTTAGTCAATGAAAATGATTTAGTAACGCTTTATGGCCAAGCTCAAGACTCGATAAATGACATTGGCTCACTAGTTCACATATGGCGGCCCGATGCAGAAAATCTTCCCGATTTGAACTATTCCAGCATTGGAATGACAAGTTCAATCAATCATTCTTACAACTATTCTGGTTTGCAGCTTGCAACATTTATTGTTTATGACGATGATGAAGCTAGTACCGATCTATTGGTTATCCCCCTGGATGTTCGCAATATACCTCCAACAATCAATTCAGTGGAGGATATAGGCCGTATTCAAGAAGATGAACAGTTCTCTATCGAAGTCAGTGTCGAAGACACCGCCAACGATCTCGAGTCATTGGTCTATTGCTTCGACCTAGATCCAATAATAGATGGCGATGCCGATGGGAACAAAACAAATGATTGCGATGTGCCATCCAAACAGCTGACGCATCAATGGTCCGATTCCTCCAAATCTCCGAGTTTCATAGTTTTCCATGTTATGGACGATGACGGGGCCCGGGCATCTACTGAAATCAATGTCGAGGTTTACAACGTCCCACCAACTGCTCTGGCATCTGCGAGTCTTTCTGAACCAGAGGAGGGTGAAACCATCGTATTGTCAGCAAACGGAACCTTGGACTCAACAGCAGACATGGATGCGCTCTCCTTTCATTGGGATCTCGATACTAGCTTCGATTCCAATGGAGATGGCAACCCAGCAAATGACATTGACATGACGGGCCAGTGGATAGAGTTTGATTATTCATCAAGTGGCTTGAAGCAAGTCAAGCTAACAGTCAACGACGAGGACTCGAGTCATTCAGTTTTAATGGAAATTGAAGTATCGAAGAAACAGAATAATGCCATTGAAACACTTCAGACAATGATGTTGCCACTCCTCTTCATTGCCGCCTTCGTTGTCGGATTCACCCTTAACTTTAGGAAACCAATCCTCTCATCTTCCTCTCAAATCTTTCCAATAGTGGCAGATTCAGTTGACCACGATTCGCCTGTGATGGAGGGGCCTGAAAATACTCATTTACCGGATGAAGATATCGAAGCACTCTTTGAGTAGTACATGTTGGACTGCCCGTGGTCAACCTATTTCGCCTACTCGGACTGCCAAGCCCGAACCCTACTCAGCAAAAGGGGTCCTCCTTCGGAAAGTTGTCCGTCGATCCGGGGCCCAAGGCAGGGAACAAGTTTCATGACTTGGGAGAGTCTAGGTGGTCAGAAAGAACAGATCGAATGAAACAGAGGCCATCTCGCAGAGTGATTTACATCAAGCCCGACGAACTCCATAGAGTTCCCATGGAAGGGCTCGAGCAGAATTTGTCATTGGGCGATATGGCCATAGTCGACCTCACTTACCTAAATCACATGCCCAGTCAGCAGTCAGTTTGCGCTAGGAAAGTGGAGGACTTGGGCCTCTCGTCTGGCCTCCCCGTCTTCGCACTAAACGAGGATGACACACTATTGATGATTGCTGGAGCTATGATGCGAGTCGATACTCACAAGCATAGATTTGGATCAGGTATTCCAAATTTGCAAAGAAACGGAGATTGAAACTCTTATTTCTAGTCGAGCCAAGAGTCCAAGTCTCCTGCCTTGATTTCCTTTATTGCATGCTCTGTAAAGTCCCTATATGCCTCCCATTTTGAGATTTCAGTCTCATCCGCCCCTCTATTCTTCTTCCTGGCTATGGATTCATCGGCATAAGTTACACACTTTTCCAAGAAGGCACAGATAAAACCTCTCTTCTCAACATCGTCCATTTTCTTACTCCTGGAGAAAATCAATTATTTCATCCACGTGACCCTTGGCCCTTACGCCATAACCGACCCAATCTAGCCTACCTTCGCTGTTAATGACGAATGTCGATCTCAGTGTCCCCATGTACGTCTTTCCGTACATATTCTTCTCCCTCCATGTTCCATATAGCTCGTGTAATTCTGCTTTTTCATCAACAATTAACTCGAAGGGAAGCTCATTTTTCCCTATGAATTTCTGATGCGATTTGGCACCATCCGTCGAAACTCCCAGAACTGACCATCCACTTCCATTTAACCTGTCAAACCTGTCTCTGAAATCACATGCCTGGGTTGTACATCCGGGAGTATTGTCTCTGGGGTAGAAATACAATACCAATCCACTACCATTGGAGATCAATTCAGAAAGCTTCACTGAATCACCGGATGAAACAATCGCTTCAAATTCTGGCGCATTATCGCCAACCCTCAATTCCATGTTTGCCATACCCGTCCGAATTGCTACCCACACATCAAGCCTATCATCATTCGATGAATGCACAAAGTCTTACCGAACTTGGCCAGGTTGGGGGCTCACTGAAACCAAAGCAAGAGTTGGCATGGAAGCTCACCATCTTTCCCAAGCTATCGCCATTGAAAATCGCCTCAGCACTTTTCATCCTAGCAATCCCCCTAACCGAATACCACTCCTTTCTTCCATCTCTGGTCAGTCCGTAAGTTTCACTACCAAAAATTACCCTTCCCAGCGGATTCTCAACCAAACGTGTGAACCACAATGGCCTGGGAAATGGTATTGGGACCGAGAAACCCCATTTCATCGAAACAAGGAGGCCACCAGCTTCCACTACGACTCCCCGCCTACTTCTGTCTACCCTAAAATCAACAATTCTGACCTCTTCGAAGTTGTAAATTCCAGAAACAAAATCGGCTTGTAGCTCAGAAGGGGAAATTAGCACTCTACTACCGTCAGATTTGGCCCACATAATGTTGGTGAAAGCACCAAGATGGGACTCACTCCAGTCTCCAATGACCAACCGATCCCCACCAGAAAATCCAGAAGAAGATATTCTACCCTTGAAAACGTCCAATTTAAGCCCCCATTTCTTGTGAAATACGCTTTTTCGTCGCAGCCCAAGAGCAAATCGGACAAGCTCTGAGATCATGCCTAAGTGCAGGACAATATTCCCTTCCAAAGAATATGATCTGGAGGTGTCTCTTGTTCCAAGAATCCTCTGGAAATATCAATTTCAAGTCTCTTTCTGTTTTTGATACATTGGATCCATCAGAAATGCCCCACCTTGCAGCCAGCCTGTGGATGTGGGTATCAACCGGAAATGCTGGAATTCCAAATGCCTGCGACATCACTACTCCTGCAGTTTTGTGACCGACGCCAGCTAGAGACTCGAGGAAGTTCCAATCAGCTACTATCTCTCCACCGTTTTCCAATATTTGACTCGCCATCTTCTTCAGGTTTCTGGCCTTTGTTGGCGCTAGGCCAACTTGTCTAATCATCTCTTGAATCTCCATCACTTCCAATGCAGCCATCTTTTCTGCAGAATCTGCAATCTCAAATAACCCTGGAGTAACCTCGTTAACTTTCTTATCTGTAGTTTGAGCTGAAAGCATCACAGCAACAAGAAGAGTGTAAGGGTCAGAGTGTAGCAAGGGTATGGGTGTCTCTGGGTAAAGCTCATCCAGCGTTTTCCCAATTTTTTTCGCCTTTTCACTACGACGCATCTTTATCGCCCTGCACCCATGTCCTCAACCTCCCTCATACCAATCAGAAATCCAGCTATCATGCAACCGAAGAAGGGGGCATAGCAGGACAAAAAGAGACCATCACTCCATTCTTTCGGGCTTCCACTGATTATCCATCCAATTAGTGCTAGGAAAACCCCCGGTATTCCCGCTAGCAATGCGAAAACAGTGGCGCGTCCAACACCCATGAATGCCGCCTCACTATCACTCAGATGAAGTTATTTAGGCTCCAAGCAACTCTTCCATCTCAATTCCGGTTTTTGTGTTTAACACATCGGCGGGTTCCAGCCACCCCTTTCTCGCAATTTGCGCCCCAAACCATACATCTTTCAGACCCATTACGTCATGTGCGTCCGGATTAATGCATATCGGAACGCCTTGTTGCTTGGCGAATTTACAAAATCTCCAATCTAGATCCAGTCTGTAAGGTGAAGCGTTTATTTCAACAGCTTTCAACTCATCTTCGGCATTCAGCTCCCCCATTCTCCTCAGTACTGCATGCAAGTCAACTGGAAAACCCTCCCTGCCTTGTAGGATTCTCCCAGTTGGGTGGCCCAGGATTGTGAAAGTCGGATCCTCGATTGCAGAGATTAGGGACTCCGTGTTTTCTAGCTCATCCCTCCCAAGCCAGCTCCCAAGGGCGTGCACACTTCCAACAACATGTGTCAGAGAATTACGAATATGTTCGGGGTAATCCAGGCTTCCATCGGCCATTATGTCGCATTCTGATCCTTGAAATAGTCTGAAATCCTTCTTTTCGTCGGCCCATTTTTCATTGTACTCTCTTATCTTCCTACCTTGTTCCACTAGGCCATCGGAACTGACTCCTATTTGCCTCCCACCGATATTCAGTGACTCAGAGTGGTCGGCAATTCCGAGATATTCCCAACCCATTGCAATCGCGCCATCCGCCATCTCTCCAAGATTTGCCGTTCCATCAGAGGCAGTGGTGTGATTATGAAAGGCCCCTTTGAGATCTTTTGGTTCAATTAGTCTCGGTAGAATTCCCTCAGTAGCTGCCTCTATTTCCCCCCTGTCTTCACGTAGCTCGGGGGGAACAAATTCCATGCCCAGAATCTTGTATATCTCAGATTCGTTTTTACATTCGAGAGTGTGTTCCGCTGCTGCCATGCCAATTTTTTCCCCCGCTTCCTCCGCAGGGAAAAGTCCGAACTCATTCAGCCTCAAACCCCTGTCTATTGCAGCCTGCCTCATTCTGATGTTATGCTCCTTCGATCCAGTAAAATAAGCAAGAGTGAATGGGAATGACCATGGCTCAACAATTCTGACCTGCGCATCAATTGTGGCGCCGCTGTTCCGTTCAGAAAGAGACTCAGCTAGACCTGCATCCACCGAACCTTCGGCAAAAGATCCAAGCAATTCCTGCTCTAAAATCAAGCTTATCTTGGAATCCCCATATCCTTTGACCTCAGCTATCCCGGGCTGGGATAATATCTGTTGGATTATCTCTTCGTGTCTTTCCAACTTAGCCCCAACTACGATGTCCAAGTCACCAATCGTCTCCCTCCTCCTCCTTGCACTGCCTGCTAACTTTGCCTTCTGCACCCCAGGGATAATCGCCATCCTCTCTTCAAGAGCCTTGCCGTAGAGGAGGCCGATATCCATTCTACTCCGACCTTGATATCGACGAAAAAGATCTATTCCTTCCAAATACTTCTGCTCACTTTTCTTACCAAAACCAGTTAGTGGGGCGATTAGGCCATCCTCACACGCCCCCTTCAGTGAGTCTACCGTGTCGATTCCTAGCCTATCATACAGAATCTTGGCTCTTTTCGGACCAAGACCGGGAATCCCAATCATTTCAACAAGTCCCGCTGGGACCCTCTGATAGAGCTCGTCCAATCCACCCCAAGTTCCTTCTAACACGGCTTCAGAAACAAGCCCCCCAATCCCTTTCCCAATTCCCTTTATTTCCATCAGCCGACCCTCCAAAATTACATCAAGCAGATTTTCATCCAGAGATGCAAGGGCCCGACTACCATTCTGGTATGAAATTACACGGAACCGATTAGCACCATCAAGCTCCAATAGGACAGCTACTTGCTCAAGAACTGTAACAATCTGCGATTTAGTAATAAATGGGGGTCCATTTTCCCTGGGCCTAGGTAGACTCCACCCCTTCCCACTTGCCACGGCCTTACGAAGAGGAACCAGACTTGACTCTAACGGGCATCTTCAGCAGTCCATTTTGCTAAAACTGCAGTCTGTGCAATCGATAGAAAGAATGCCCACAAAACCCAAATCGGCATTCCAAGAGCCACAATTTCCCCACTATCCCACCACCAAAAATCCTGGGCAAGAACAAAAATAGCAATCAGGCCAATCATTGGCTTGGGAAACTTATCAATTGAGATGATCCCTTTGAAAATATTAGACTCTTTGGAAAGAACAAATTGTACCGAACAAAGAGCAATGATGGACCCAATCAATGCTGGAATTACAACTGTCGGCATTGCCAGGCCAATTGGTTCGACCCACCATCCGGCGAAAGCCTGAGGATAAAGAATTGCTAGCAACACTATTCCTTCCCCAACTAGGATCGAGGAAATTACCGCCCTACCTTCCAAATCTTCGGTCCTCAATGCCAAAAATACAGAAGGAAACAAAACTGCATACATGGAAAAAGCAAGCAGACCAAGATCGAAAATTGACAAATCAGACCACAGAGATAAGCCCAAGCCCAGTACGGCCAATGAAGAAATCACGATCTCCCTACTCGCAATAGCCCCACCTTCTTCCTTTTGCATCAGATCACGTGTGACTAGCGAACCAGTTGCTAATAGCTGCGAGTCCATCGTGGACATAAGCGCGGCCAATCCAGCTACTAGGATTAGGCCACCGAACCATTCTCCTCCCGCATCGATTACAAGATTAGGGAGGATTTTATCAGAACCAGAATCCATACTCGGATATTCCAAATGCCCCATGGTGCCAATCAAAATCGGGGGTAGGAAAGCCAACCAAGCAACAATGGGGTAGAATGTCACCATTCTCCCTATTGATCGATCACTATCCGCCGCACATAGCCTCTGGAATAGCTGTGGGAACATGGGGTCGGCGAAAAACCAAAGCAACATTGTACTAGTCCAAATTAACAATGTATAATTCCCCTCTCTACTAAGTAGGCCAGCAGTGGAATCAGACGATGCGATTCCCTCCATTGCGGCATTTAATCCCCCTAGGTGCCCGATAACCATGCCCAGCCCTAGCCAAAGTAGAAGCAGAGCAATGGCGCCTTGAGCAACATCTGTGCGGACCACTGCCTTAAGTCCGCCACTTAGGGTATATGCAATTATTAGCAATGTGATTAGGACCGAACCTAACCACTCGGGCCCTCCAAAAAGTGCTGAAATGACAATGCCAGCAGCTCTAGGCTGTAGGGCCAAATACGGAATAGTTGCAATTACAAGAATTGCAGCCATTGTAATCTGAGCATTTTGCGAACCAGTCTGGCCCCTCACTATCTCTGGAGCAGTCATTGCACTGTGCTTGAGGGATAGGCCACGAACCCTTTTTCCAATTAGATACATGGAAACAGACATGAAACCAGTCCCGAATGCCATAATGGGGAGGAAAGACAAACCAATGCCGTACGCAACACCACTGGAGCCATAAACAGTAAAAGAACTGAAGTTTGTTGCTGCCATGGTGATTAGAAGAACAACTCCAGACAAACCTCTGCTTGCAAGGTAGTATGACTCGTCATCGTCACTGGAATCCCTTCTGGCCCATGCTGCAAAAATGACCATCGCTAAAATGTACGCCCCCAGAACGACCCAGGCAGGATTCATAGCAATACACGGAGGTTTGTCCATTATGGTGTCTTTGGAAGATGTTCAGTTTCACCATGGGAATTTGTAAACCCAAATTATGAAGTCATTCAGAATACACTGGATTCCTAGCATCACTGCCCCTGCAATCATATATCCTGATCCATCAACGTCGTCAAGAAAAGCACCATAAGCTAGCAGCCCAATCATAACATTCCCTGCGGATGTAAGAAACAACGTTCCAACGACAAGAAAAGGTGTCCACGAGTAGTCGTTTTCAATATGGAGGATCGTACTTTCTATCCAAAGCGCAGATGGAATCAGGATCAAAGCATAGGCCATTAGTAACCTAGACGCACCATTTCCATCCGATTCCCCCCATGGCCACCTCATTGAATCAATAGTTGAACTCTCAAACTGGAAGAATACAATGTACCAGTAAACCAAGAAGCCAATGGCAGCAATGAACATGAATGGGACAATGTAGCCCTGCCATGAATCCGGAATCCCGCCCCATAAATCCATTGGCTTCTCCGCATGAGAAATACCATATACGTACGATGCAAGAACCAAGGGGCCGAAAATTAGAGTGAATGTTAGAACCAATTGCCGTGTTACTTCCATGGGTGCCGCAGGATGTTATATGTCATAAAATCAAAGCCAACTACCCTTTCCTTGTGGCATGACCGAGGAGCCCGAATTTTTACTGCTTTCAAAATTTCCCAGGTTCGAGATAAGGAAATATTTCGATTCCATCCAAGCCAGAGTAAGGGTAGAGGATGAAAATTGGCGAGGATCTACTGGCGGTTTCAGAAGAATAGCTGCGTACATCTTTGGCCGAAATGAAGGGAATCAGAAGATTGCAATGACCGCACCAGTACATATTTGGAAAGAAGGAGGGGGAACAAATATGGCCTTCATCATGCCATCTGGCTACTCTATGGGGGAATTGCCACGCCCTAACGATGAGGGGGTCCATCTAGTCAACATCGAGGGAAGAGTTTTCGCAGCTTTCACATTCACTGGATTATCTGGTAACAGGAAGTCGAATCGGTTGAAAAAACAACTAAGGGAATTAGTAATGGATGCCGGATTTCAACCTTCAGGAGAAGCTATTCTAGCAGTTTATGATAACCCCACGTCCACACTTCCTTTCAAGAGAAGAAATGAGATTTTATTGCCTATTGAATATCGGGAAGAGAAATAAGATTGATTGAAACTAGGGGAAATCATGCAGAGGTGCGGGAGTTCCGAGGTATCTTCCGCCCTTCAATCCGAGGATGTCAAACTGATACTGTTCTTGCGTGACTCTGTGGACAGCGAAGCCATCGAACTCCGCAAATTGGCCGATGAAAAGGGAATCACTGTACGTGAAACATCTCGAAGCGATATGTGGCGAATGGCCCGAATTAACGATTCGCAGGACCCCCCTAATATCCTAGCCCTAGTTGGTCGCAACCCCAAAGCTGAAGTCGATCAGATCATCTCTTCGGGAGGGATAGTTTGGCTGCTCGCCGGAGCTCGCTACCCTGTGAATATTGGATTCACAATCAGAACGGCTGAAGTAAGTGGTGCCAGTGCTGTTTTTGTTGATGGCAATCTCTCCCATTCGGAGAAGAAATCAGCGAAGAGAGCTTCTATGAAGGCACACAGATTCATGCCCGTTCATTGGGTTGATGGCGACGAAATCGTCGACTTAGCAAGAGCAGCCGGCTTCAGGATTTTTTCACTTGAAGATAGTGGAGAAATAGGGCCATGGGAAGCAGATTTGTCTGGCGATGTCTTGTTAGTAGTTGGCGGAGAGAGGGATGGCATCCCATCCTCAATTTTGCAAGCTTCAGATTCCGTAATCAGAGTTCCAATGGCGGGTTTCGTACCATCTTACAATCTTCAGGCGCCAATGGCGGTAGTCGCAGCCGAAGCTTTGCGCCAGAGAGGCAAGTAGACTAGAAACTCTCTTCAAGCTCTCTGCTGATGATCATCCTCTGGATTTGACTGGTGCCTTCGAAAATCTGGTATATCTTCGCACCACGCATCCTTCTTGCAACCGGGTATTCTTCTGAGTAACCATATCCTCCCAGTACCTGAACCGCATCCGTTGTTACTTCCATGCATATGTCCGCTGCGAACCTCTTCGCATGTGCAGCCTTTAGGGTGGCTCTCTCGCCCACGTCAAGCGCACTTGCTGCATTGTAGGTAAGCAGTCTAGCAGCCTCAATCTTTGTTGCCATGTCAGCAAGCATGAATGAGATTGACTGGTGCTTTGAAATGGGCTTTCCAAATGCCACCCTTTGTTTGGCATAAGTCCATGCCTCCTCCATAGCCCCTCTGGCATTGCCTACCGCAGCTGCCGCAACTGCCGGCCTCGAATGGTCGAAAGCCCTCATTGCATTCAACCACCCTCCGTTTTCCTTACCGCCGACCAAATTCGATTGCGGCACTCTAACATCTTTGAAGCTGACACCCCTGGTATCTGAGCACCTTTGCCCCATATTGACTTCCTTTCTGCCCAATTCGATTCCGGGTGTGTCAGAATCTACAATGAAACCACTCAAACCCCCGTATCCGGAGCTCCTGTCAGTATAAGCAAGCACAAAGAACCAATCAGCGAATCCCGCACCAGATATCCAAGCCTTGCTTCCATTGATGACATATTCGTCGCCTTCCTTTACCGCTTCTGTCTTTAGCGATTGAACGTCCGAACCAGCATCAGGCTCTGTCACACAATAAGCAGCAAGCTTGCCTCGAGCCGTCCTCCCAAGATACTCCTTCTTCTGCGCTTCTGTTCCACCTGTCAGGATCGGGAACGAAGCCAGAGTGGTGTGGTATGATGCAGTTCCGAATCCAGGGTCTCCCCTCGACATCTCCTCGCAGATTATCATCTCATCTACCGATGACATGCCCGGACCGCCATATTCAGTTGGAATAGTTACGTTCAGTAAACCTAAATTGTGAGCCTTTGAAATCGCCTCTAGGGGGTAAGCCCCATCCCTGTCCCAATCTTCTGCATACGGGATGACTTCCTCGTCACAGAACTCCTTGGCCATTTCGCGAATCATTTCCTGCTCTTCGCTTAGCCTAAAGTCAACCATACTCCATCCAATGTATGGCGCCTTACAAAATCTTCCTCTTTCCCTGTATCTGCCAAAGAAATCCCAAAACCATATCATTCTTTAGCTGGACCTCATGGGCCGACTGAGTGCCAATAAACGAAAATGAGCTTTTCAAAGAGTACAAGAAAATCAAATCGCCGGCTAGATTCTTTTTTTGGTCATTCTGGAAGTTTCCAGCATCCCGTTTCGCAGGGTTGCGAATCGACAGATTGGACCATGACGCCTGCATTGTTTCAGTTCCAGGTGGTTGGAGATCTCAGAACCCATTCAAAAGTATGTACTGGGCGGTTCAGGGGATGGGTGCAGAATTAGCAACTGCGGGAATACCAATTGCAATTGCAAGTTCGATGCCAGAAAATGTACGAACACTTGTCGCGGGTCAGCAGTCAAAATTCACAAAGAAGGCAAAAGGAAGAATTTCATTCACGTGCAAGGATGGATACCTTGCAAGAGCTGCCATAGAGGAAAGTATGGCAACTGGAAAATCAGTAAATGTCGATATTTCGGCCACTGGTCATGATTCATCAGGTGATGTAGTTTCCGAATGGGTCTTCAATTGGAACTTCTTGGCAAGGAAGGGGGATTGAGGAATTGGTGACTACAAAGCTTACAGAGCATGCAGGAGTCGAGTATCCGATAATCTGTGGCGCAATGTACCCGTGCTCTAACCCCGAGTTGGTCGCTGCAGCTGCCAATGGCGGTGGAATGGCCATATTGCAACCAGTATCTTTGACCATGGTACATGGATTCGACGAACCGGACCTAAATCAGGGTCTGATAAATGGAATTAGGCACATCCGCTCACTCACGGACAAACCAATAGGATTCAATGCCTTGATTGAGAAGGGAAATGACAGATATTTGGACAGGATGTCACAGTGGATAAACATAGCAATGGACGAGGGTATTAGCTTCTTTGTCACATCTTTGGGGAAACCCGATTGGGTGTGTGAACGCGTACACTCAAGAGGAGGATTCGTCTACCATGATGTTACTAATATGACTCACGCGATCAAGGGAATGGAATGCGGCGTAGACGGACTTATTTGCGTAAATGACAGAGCAGGTGGACATTTGGGGAATCAGAGTGTGGAGAAAATGTATAATGAGATGCGTGATTTGGGTATTCCTTTGATTTGTGCTGGTGGCATCGGCAGTGAGAAGGAGCTTAATCACGCACTTGATTTGGGTTATGAAGGAGTGCAGATGGGCACTAGGTTCATTGCCTCTAATGAGTGCTCAATGCCCGAGGAGTACAAGCAAGCAATTGTCAATGCGGGCGAGGCAGACATCGATTGGACCGTCAAACTGACAGGAGTACCAGTTTCAGTAATCAAGACTGATTCGTACAAAAGGGAGAACAATTGGATCGTCAGAAAGCTACTTTCTGGTAGGCTCAAGCATAGGACTAGGTGGCTCCTAAACACACTTTCATTCAGAAGGTGGCGAAAGATGTCAAAAGGGAACAGATCGAACAGTGAAATCTGGTCAGCAGGAAAGAGTGTGGAGACCATTAGCAGCATTGAATCTGCAACAATGATTATGAGGAATCTAGGGAATTCAATCATCAGGGAATGAGTGTTAAAATTTACTGGTGCAAAAGAAAACCATCCCCAACTAACCTCTTGCGGGTCAAATTCTCTATCTCTTCAGATGTGGCCAATTTACTACTGTAATGCCTTCTTCCAGCGTCGCATTGAAGGTGTTTGACTTCAACCCGAATGCATGGAGATACCAGTTGAGCTTCAGTCGATGCTCAACGGAGGGATGGGTACAACCAAGCAAAAGGCAGCCCGTTTGGTAATCGATCTCGCCTCTACCGCCGGCGCATCTGAATTCATTCGCGTCCAACAGGCCCACGTCTCTGGAGTCAGTGTAATTACCGGCGGAATTGGCCTCAGAAGGTTCCTCTCGGATCTTTCCAGCGATCCCGAAGGTTCAGTTTCTATTCCAACCACTCTAAACTCGGCTGGGTGCGACAAAGAGAGGATGAAAGAAATGGGAATCGCCTATCCTAATTTCTTGGAGCAGCAATTCGAGATTGTTAGCGCATATTCCAAACTTGGTATCGAGGCAACCCTATCATGCACTCCCTATGATAGGGGCGAGGAATTGGAAAGTGGCATAGGGTCATGGGCGGAGTCAAATGCCGTTTGCTTCTCGAATTCATACACTTCTCTGATTACTAACAGGGAATCCGGGCTATCTGCGCTAGCGACCGCAATTACTGGTTGGGCACCCCGGTGGGGGCTTCACATAGAATCCAACCGTTTTCCAAATATACATGTAACTGTAAAATGTGAAATGTCTGATATAACTGATTGGAGCATACTTGGTGATTGGATTGGGAAAAACATTGGCCCCGGGTGGAATCTTCCTTGGGGGCCAATGCCACTAATTTCCGGGCTCCCTGATGCAACATTTGAGATGCGAAAGGCTCTCACAGCTTCAGCGGCAAACTATGGTTGTCCAATGCTTTGGATAGAGGGGCAAACCAAGGAAAATTCGGAGGAGGGGCCAATTGAAGGCAAACTGACATTTTCTCAAGAAGACCTATTGCAGCGTTATCGCGACCTCGCCCCCAAAGGAACGGTCGATCTTGTAGTCATAGGGTGCCCCCAGGCTAGCGTAGGCGAAGCTAGAGCCACTGCAGCTGCAGTAAGGACAAGAATGGAGTTGGGAGAGAGAATAAACAACCATAGGCTATGGGTGTTCATGAGTTCACACACCTATGACCTAATTCAAACGGACGGGACCCTGGATATACTGGAAGACTCCGGCGCATTGGTTCTTAGGGACACATGCCCGGAGGTAACTCCTTACAACAGATCAAGGTTCAATCACCTCCTAACTAACTCTCTCAAAGCCGAACACTATCTCACTAGTGGTCTAAACAGAATGCCCACCAGTGTCGCTCGAATTAGTGACTGCGTTGCACATGCTTTCGATGAATCATTGGTCAGTGGGGCAATTTCTCCATCTGATCTAACCGTGGCTAAACCAATGCCCTCATCTAAATCATTCAGAGAGGGTAAACTTTCAGTTTCTGGGTCCGGAATCCCGAGTCAAATTGATTGGTCCGTGGAAGGCAAGGCTCTCGTTACGGATGTCCCAATCACATACTTGGGATATGTGAACAGGGATACGGGGGTGATTGAAGAGCCAGGGCACCCCTTGGATGGGTCATCGATTGAAGACACCATTTTGATTTATCCCAAGGGTTCAGGATCGACAGTCGCACCCTTCGTTCTAATGGGCCTAATTTATGAGGGTCGGGGGCCAAAGGCACTGGTTAACAGGGATGTCTGCCCACTTACACTGCCCGCCGCCTCGCTTCTAGGCGTACCATATGCCCATGATTTCGAGCAAGATCCAACACTAGAAATAAATTCTGGCGACATTGTTTCTATGACCCTAAAAAACAGTATCGTTTCACTCTCAGTAGTGTCCCGCACTACCGAGGTTTGATGTCCTCTACTCCTTGCAAGGTACATGGCAGTGCCCTCGCAACCCGAACCATGTCGCGAACAAGATCTCGGCCTCTTCGAAATTACGAAAAGAGACGGTTTTGCAAGAATTGGTAGATTTCATACATTCCATGGATCATTCACAACCCCTTCATTGCTGCCAGTGGTGAATCCAAATATTCGAACTATCGATCCAAGGGAAATGTGGGAAAGTTTTGGTGTAGAGGCCCTGATTACTAACTCATACGTTATCTGGAAAAACGATGACCTAAGGTCAAGAGCCTTGAATGAAGGAATCCACTCCACTTTAGACTTCCCTGGAGTGGTAGTGACCGACTCGGGGACATTTCAGTCCTATGTTTATGGGGATGTTGAGGTAAAGCCACGTGAAATCGTAGCCTTTCAGAGGGATATTGGCGTAGATGTCGGGACTATGCTGGATGTATTTGGGCGGCCAGATATGGACTTCGAAGAATTAGAGGAAGCAGTTGACGAGACTTCGAGACGTTCCCAGATTTCTTTGGATGAGGCCGGATCAAGCCTACTACTCAATGGCCCTATCCAAGGGGGGACTCACGATGATCTAAGGGCAAGATCAGCCAAACTTATGAGCTCAGCTTCTGGGGAAGAACGAGGCTTCGCCATTCATCCTGTTGGGGGGATAGTGCCGCTAATGGAGAAACAGCGATACTTGGATTTATTCAGGATTCTCCTTGCAACAAAATCAGCACTACCCCCGGATCGCCCCGTTCATCTCTTTGGCTGCGGTCATCCGATGCTCTTTCCAATGGCAATTGCACTAGGGACAGATATCTTCGATAGCGCCGCTTATGCTATTTTTGCTAGAGATAACAGAATTCTAACTCCTGAGGGAACCGTGAAATTGGACTCTATCCAAGAGTGGCCATTCACCTCCAAATCACTTTTCGGAACCACTCCTGATCAAGTCAGGTCAATGGACGCTGACGATCGCTGCAGACTACTAGCGAGGCACAATCTCGAAATCACCCAAGCAGAACTATCACGATGCAGAGAAGCCGTAAGGAGGGGTAAGATTTGGCAGCTTGCAGAGCAGAGAAGTCACTGCTCTCCGCAACTAAGGGCTGCGTTCGTTTGGCTCAAAGATCAGCTGCTCGAACCAGACGAAGGGCCAATCGGAGAATCAGCTAGGAGTCTTGTTGCTTCTAGCAATCCAATTAGAGGGGGCGGCGAATCAATAAGCGAAGACATCGCATCTCGCCCCCATATCCTTCATCTAAATGCACTATTGGCGAAGAGATGGAGAATACCCGGCTCATGGTGGGATTCGTCGACAGGTGCACCTAGTAGGGTCGTCCTAATCGAGGGTGCCAAACCACCGTGGAGAAACTCGGCGCTTGGCACGGCAATCAACGCATTGGCAGACGAACCAAAGTCAGCAATCATGATAATGACTCCCCTTGGGCTAATACCCTTCACACTAGAAGATCTATCGCCCTGGTGCCATCTCATTGGTCCCGAGAGCATTTGGTCAGAAATAGCCGATGATGAAGAAATCAATGAAATCCTTCTGGATTTCGGACTCTCGGAAATACCGCTTGCCAGAGTCCAGTTAGAGGATTCTGATGTTACATCGCATGATCAACTAATGAAAATCAAGTGTTGGGTCGAACGTTGCTCAATAGTTGACAAGCTCTCTGTAATATGTGATATTCACCCCATGGATTCTTGCAGCCTAACCAGTCAAATGTCTGTCAGGAGATCTAGGACGGACAGGGTAGTCAATGTTTTTTCAGAAGATGAGCACATCTTGTCTCCCAGACTTACCGATGGCGGCTTGTCCCTTTCCCTTGCAGGCTCCAGGGCAATAAATGACCTCAATAAGGCCCCTGTTCCTATTTTCGGCCATGAGGTCAAGGGCCAGGTTTTCACGGGATTGCCCCGAATCCACCTTCGAGCCGATGCAGTCCCCTTCGTTGGCCAGGGCAGAAATGTCGTTCACGGTTACGCTTTAGGGGCTGATTCACACTTAACTCCCGGCCTTCCTTGTCTCCTTGTAGACTCCGAAGGATCTCTAGTGGCCCATGGCATTTCCCTTTCCACCGCAACAGAGATGGAATTCATGAAGAAGGGAATTGCGGTGAAGGTCAGAGATGGCGCTCTGAAGGAGAATGATTGATTGGAACTTTGCGGGGATTCATTCAAGTGCTCTGGGACAATGTCGATACAGTCAATGGTGATGCAGTGATGTTAGATGAACAAACAGCACCAGTCATTGCGACTAAGTCGTTAAGGAAAATGTACGGCCCCCATCTCGCTCTCGATGACGCAACCCTTGAATTACCAGCAGGCGCTATTGGTATTCTGGGACCGAATGGGGCTGGAAAATCAACCCTATTCAAGTGCCTTCTGGGTTTGATAGGAGTTACTTCGGGCGAAGGCTCAGTCCTAGGGCATGATATTAGGACGGAGGGAGATAAAATACGTTCAAAGATTGGCTACATGCCCGAGTACAACTCACTCGATCCCGGACTCTTTGCTATCGATCAAGTTAGGTATTGTGGCGAGTTGCTTGGAATGAACTCCAAGATTGCCATGCAAAGAGCGCATGAAGTCCTTGAGTATGTGGGGCTCAAGGAACAGAGATATAGGAAGATTGAGACATTCAGTACGGGGATGATCCAGGCTACAAAACTCGCGTGCGCCCTAGTTCATGATCCGGAAATTCTGATATGTGACGAGCCAACAAATGGCCTAGATCAAAGAGCCAGGTCCTTCATGTTGAAGACACTGAGGAGAACAGTAAAGCAAGGAAATCGAACAGTCCTAATGAGCAGCCACGTTATGGACGATGTTCAAGAGGTGTGTGATAGGATTGTGCTAATCCACAAGGGGCGGATAGTGGTGCATAGAAGCATTGGCGAATTAGTCAGTAAGGTCGAACGAGAAATTGAGATAGTCGTCTGGGGGGGAGCAAAAAAGATGGACGAAGCACTGTCTTCCAAAGGTCTAGAGACACGGAGATTAGGCAGGGTAATTCGTATCAAATTTGAGGACGACTATACTGTAAATAAAATCCTAGAGGCAGCCATTTCTTCAGGTGTACAAGTCAGGCAACTCTACGAATATGAGCCAGATTTGGAAGACGTCTTTCTTTTAATCATGGAAAAGCTCGGTTCTGAAATCAAAGGATCATCCGAACTGCTGGCAATTAGAAGTGGAGGCGAGGAAGAATGACATCCGACGAAATCGACATTGGGGGCGGTCAGACTAGAATGGAAGTTGCCTTTGGCGCCGGCGACAGCGACTCCGAGGCTTCGGCTGTAGTGGCCAAAAAGGACGCATCTCTCGGGGCAATATTCAATCAGAACTATCGTCCATGGGACGGGAAATTAGGCCCAAGGTGGATGCGGAATTATGCCATTTTCAGACACCATGTCTATGGATTGATAACAAGCAAGGGCCACAGAAATTACCATCCGATGGTAAGACTCCTAATCGGGCTGATTTTCCTAGTTTCCCTTTCGCCGGTTCCCATGCTATTCCTTGCGTCTCTAATTGGGGGTGAGGATGGCGGTTTCCTGAATAAGATGTGGGGGGTCAATCGCTATAACCTATGGGGGCAGGTGCTGGGTTTCTTCCCTAGGAACTTGTGCCTCTGGCCGCTATTGACAGCATTGGTAGTGGGGGGGATGATTTCTGACGATAGGCAAAACGGAACCAGCGCACTATATTTCTCCCGTCCCGTAACCAGGATTGACTACACCGCAATGAAGTTCATCAGCGCTGCTACAATTTTAGGATTCGTCATCGTTTTCTCTTACTTCTTGTACTACACCAGTGCAATAGTGTTCAGGGGCGAGGGTTGGGCGTTTCTAGCAGATACCCTGCCAATGTTCTTGGGGGGGGTTTTCGCTGGATTGATCTTGGTTTTTACATACACATCAATAGGCCTATCTCTTTCTAGTATCAGTCAGAGCAGATTCTTTGCAGCAATAGGGTTTTTGAGTATTATTTTTGGATCAAAGCTAATTGCATTTCTGATAGAGTCGCAGTTCAAAACCACACTACTCTATGTTCTAAGTCCATATGACTGCCTTGCGCACATCGGTCAATATCTCATCGGACTTCCACTGAATTACGAACACCCACTGTCATTCTCCATTGTCTCAATAATAATGATGAATTCTGCGGCGATAGCCCTTTTGGTATCGCGAGTTTCCTCTCTGGAGGTGACTAGGGAGTGAGCAATAATCAGACTCCGGCCGTATTATTGGATAACACGTCTAAGTGGTACGGCCAAGTAATCGGTCTAAACGACGTTTCAATCGCAATTGACGGCGGCGTTACCGGAATCTTGGGGCCAAATGGCGCCGGGAAGTCAACATTGTTCAAACTACTAATGGGGCGAATAAAGCCAAGCCAAGGTTCTGTTAGGCTTTTTGGTATTGATCCGTGGGAAAGCACATCCCCCTATCGAAGGGTTGGCTATGTAAGCGAATCCGAGAAGATGTACGAATGGATGACTGCACATGACTTTGTCACGACTCTTGCCAGATTACATGGAATGACTAGGGAACAGGCTTCCGAGAGCTCCGCCCATGTCCTGGATTTCGTTGGGCTGAGTGATGTAATGCACAAAGAGCTGGGCAAGTTCAGCAAGGGGATGCGTCAGAGGGTGAAAATTGCACATGCACTGGTCCATGATCCAGACTTGATCATACTGGACGAGCCACTCCATGGGTGCGATCCAATAGCTAGGACTAGTATAATGAGTGTGATAAGAGAATTGGGAAATAAAGGGAAGACTGTCCTTGTCTCAAGTCATATTCTTGAAGAAATAGAGAGGATCACAGAGCAGATTGTAATTTTGCATAATGGGCGACTTCTGGCAATCGGCAACCTCCATGCAATTAGAGATCTCTTGGACAAGCACCCGCACAGAATTGTGATAAATTGTGAAGACCCACGAAGCCTAGCAAAACTTTTCGTCAGTCAAGAACCGGTCTTTGGGGTCAGATTCCCAAGCAAAGGCCGTCTTGAGATACAGACAAACGATCTTTCCGCCGCCCACTCAATATTGCCTTCACTGATTGTTAAATCGAATCAGAAAGTTACCAGTATTGAGAATCCAGACGATAATTTGGACTCACTCCTTGGCTATTTGATAGGAGGGGTTCAGTGATGGACGACCGGGGACTCCGTCTTGCAGAATCTGTTTGGACTCGTCTCGATAGGAAGGCGGGGGCTATCGTGGAGTTGACGATACGGCAACTCAGACACAGGCTCTCGACCTGGGTTGTTCTTTCAGTAGGGGCGCTTTTGATGATTCTACTCCTTTCTTTCTACATCGATGCAGTTCGGGAAAGCTTCGAGCCAATAGACAATGACGGAGATAGTTTTGATGCGGACAAAGATGGTTATCCTATGGGTCAAGAACGGAAGTATGGCACTAGTGACTATAATGGGGATCAATACCCGGGATCTAGCAAATTTTTACTAGAGGGAAACATCGATTTGGATGACAATGGTCGTTTTATCACGGGAAACTACTCTTGGAATGGTGAGGCGTTGTTTGAACCTGTTTGGGTGGACGTCAATTACTCGGGAAATAACGAATTCTATTGGTCAGAAGCAGTAAATTGGGAGGAAGTCGGCGATTGCCCTGAAATCGATGAATCTGACTACAACGAGCAAACATGGGAATTTAACTGGGGTTCAGCATGCCTAATTGGGGATATGGACAATGATGGCAGGGATACTTACTATGTTAGGGGGGACTGGTTCGGGCAAGGCACAGCAACCGTTTTGCCGGATAGATCTCTAGCGTGGGGAAGAGTCACTGAACCAATTTTCATCGAACCGGATCCGCCCGAACTTTATATCGATGAAGATGGGATAGACTGCTTCAATTCCGATGGAGAACGGACTGAGTGTCCCGCCTCCGACCGACTAGGGGGAAGTCACGGCTTTGACGATGATGGGGATTGTCTGTTTTCAAACTCCGAAGTAGCCAAAGATGAAGGGGAAGCCCCTAGGGACGATTCCAATGGCAACGGAATTGTTTGTGACGTCCTATGGGCTACCGACTTCGATGGCAACGAGGTCTTAGGAATAGACGCCGATAACAACGTCGATGAAGATCCAAATGATGAGGAATATGCAGGAGAACTGGGACATAGAACATTCATCATCGGCGTTGGGAAAATAGCATTTGTTTTGCTACTAGGCCTTTTTCTGCCATTGTTCCTCGCTCTAGGGTTAGTTAGGGACGAAACAGAGAATGGAACTCTGCATTTGCTACTATCAAAGCCCATTCACAGGGGCGAATTTATTCTTTACAGGTTACTTGGCTACCTTGCAGTATCTGGAAGCTACGTACTAGCCCTATCAATGATCGTTGGAATCATTGCGGCAGCTTTAGGGCCCGGCGATCAGATTTTCCGATTTTCCGACCTTCCTGTTTGGCTAGGAATAGGATTGGCAACAGTTTTCGTTTTAGCTGCCTATGGTGCTATTTTCAATACTATGGGCCTTATTTCCCCAAAGTATGGCGTTTATGGTTGCATAGTGTTCGGGGTTTGGGAATTTGCTATGGGATTCTTTACAATTTTAAATCCAAACTGGACGGTATCCAGTATCTCAGTTACACATTGGGCGCTTCAGATGATCGATGCTGTTGTTCTACTATCTTGGCCAGATACACTACAATGGGCCGAGATGGGCTCCGCTTATGGCATCAACAGCGCACTAGCCACATTCTGGCAACCCCCAGTACACGATTTGGGAACCCAATCAGGCTTTGTGGCACTGTTGGTTAGCTCTTCGATGCTTTTGGCGATATCCTCGATTATGATATTTATCGGTCAATCAGTATTTGGTAAGAGGGAGATAATGTGAGCGACACTACGAATAAGTCAAATTCCTTTGGTGGAGACTTTTCCTCTCTTTGGAGGCTGGACATCATGCCACCCATCAATCGCCTTTCTTGGTGGTGGTACTGGGTATTGATACTAATCCCAGATGAAAAAAGGCCCGGTCGGTCCAAACAGCTGATGACGCTTTGGTCGACAAAAGAAACAGACGCCATCAGGGTCAGTGGTCACTGGTGGGAACCGGGTTCTAGGATGCATAAGGACGAATCTGGGGGATTCGTGATTCCTGGTATGGTTTGCGCTTGGTGGTTTGATGGAGGGGAAATGTATGAACCAATCCTGATGAAGGAGTGTAGGATGGCCGTAATTGACGATAATCACCCATTGTGGCCCCTAGAGGGGGAAGGAAAAGGCGCAGGTGCGATAATTCCAATTATGGAAGAGGACAATTCATTTGGAATGCTTCCCGGAAATAAGGGGATGTGGCTAGGTTTGCATACCGACAAATTGGCCCAATCAAAAGGGGCTCCGACTTCATTTGAAGCCAAACTTACTCCTTGGTGGGGCCCTCCGAGCGAATTAACATACAAAAATAACGAGATTTCTTTGGGCATGGGCTATGACATCCTCCGTCTTCAGGGGATGAAGTCTTCTTTGGTTGTAGACGGAGAGGAAATGATTGGAACTGCATATTTTCAGAAGGTCACTGTACAAGCCCCATCAGTACCTTGGTTTTGGGGGATGATTCATTTTTCTGACGGCTCTTATTTGGATTGGTTTTTACCCCATTTAACTCCACTTTCTACTACAAAGGACGACACCCCTTGGAGGAAGAGGGATCTTTTCAGGAAGCCATTGACTACTGCTGGAATTTTCCATGATAGAATTAGGAATAGAACCGAGAACTTCTCAGAATGCGAAGTGGATCTGTCGGAATCAAGCGAAGGACTGAGGGACTCTGATGGGCATCTTCTTCCCGATTTCAGAATCAGTGTTTGGAACGACAGAACCAAAATTTCACTCGAAATCTCTGCTGTCAGCAGGGCACGATGGACATTTGATCAACCCACTCGGGGCGGTCTGGTGAGCCATTTGACATACAACGAATATCCCTTCCGAGTCAGAGAGATTTCAATCGTAGATGAAGGGGGGGCAAGGGGGATAGATGACTATGAGTGGATACACGGGAACGCTGAGCATTCTTGGGGCTTCTTACACTGAAAAATTACAATATTTTTTTATTAATTTCAAAGGTTATGATAATCAACTAAACCATCATCGCAATAGATGATAGAAGTGAGCAGCTACATAGATTCATTCAAGTCCGAAATTGATGAAGAATCAGTTAGGGCAAATTTTCCAGAAATTACCGAGTCAGAAAAACCCATCTGGATGGGAAAACCAGTCCTATTTTCCATGATGGATAAGTGCTTGCTGGCACTCATGGTTCTGATTGTGCATTTAGCATTCTTCTTCGGGGCGTGGCTAGAACCCCCCGAGGGAGAGGGGCAAGCAAATTTTGTGTTCAGACTTCTGTTTTGGCTAGTGGAAAATACTGGGGTGATTGGTTTTGTGTTTGTGATGCTAATAATAACGAAACTGAATCACTATGGCAACTTCTCCACATCTGGCTTTTGGACCACAATCTGGCTTCTTATTTCCTCACTCTTTCCATTGATTTGGAAGTTCATGGACTTGATTGAGTGGATCTCCAGCCTATTGAACCTAGGATTTGAGAATCCACTTCCATCATGGAACTTCACTTGGTTCCTTCCATTCGGCATCTTCTCATTTGCAATCATGGTATCCTTCACAATTCTATATCAAAACGCATTTCAATATGTAATCACTGACAGGCGCATACATCTTCGGAAGAAGCTCCTCTATTTTGATTCGGACATCCATGGCGTCCCATTCAGCCAGGTTGAAAATCTCAAGTCGGATCCTTCGGTGATTGGTAGGATTTTGGGTTTTGGCAACGTGCACATTATCACCTCTTCAGGCATAGGGCTACAATCGGAATCAACAGAAATGAGCGTTGGAGTTGGGTCCGATGAAGCAGCTAAATCAGTGGGGTCTATGCTGTCGATTTTTGGATGGGTTTCTAAGCAGAGGCAGAGGCCAGTTATGGCAAAGAATCCGGCTGAGTGTTTGTTTGGAATCAGAGATCCAATGGGCGTATATCGGCTAATCAATGAGTTAATGGATAAAGAGGTCGGGTCAATAGTAACCGATCAGATTCATGGGGAGTAGTCAGACCTCACATCCGTACCGTTCATAATGGTGTGACCGTTCTTGCACCATAGATAACATGACTGAGATCGACCCACAAACCAAGGCAGCACAGTGCATCACACAGGGTGACTTTATGTCAGCTATGGCAATTTTTGAGGAATATGTGGCAGCTAATCCCGGAGATCCTGCTGGTTTTCATGGCTGGGCAGAGGCCGCTCTTTTTGAGGTGCAAGAGAATGGAAACATGGATGAGAAAGGAAACGATAGGATAAATGAGGGGCAAATTGCTGCTTACTTTCGGAAGGCTTCCTCCAAGGAACCAGATAACGCCGACTACTTGGCAGCTTATGCAAATGCATTGATAGAATTCGATAGAATTCCAATGGCTATCAGGGAATTCAGAAAACTCAAGGAGCTAGGAGACTCCTCAACAGAGGTTGACGTATCTTTCCATCTCTATGAGGCAGCTAGGCTACTGATCGATGCTATTGACCTAAAGACAAACTTCGACAGAAGTGAAGATTTCGCCCGGCAATTCCTTCCAGTTTCTGTAGAGTTTGCCCTCCTTGGCATGGGATTCTCTTCCGCAGAAGAGGCCATGGAGTACCTTCAAACAGAGTAGTGGGGGAGAGCGGTTGGAAACCGACCGCTTTCTTGTCGCTTTGGGTTATCATGGCAGGAGCTTCCATGGTTCTCAGAGACAACCAGATATCAAAACGGTCGAAGGGTCATTAATACAAGCCCTAAGAAGACTAACTTGGTGGGGGGAAGGCTGCCTAGAAATGTCGAGTAGAACCGATGCCGGTGTAAGCGCCCGGTTCAATCTAGCAAGGATAGATATACCGAAATCCGTGTCAGAACAGGCCACTAATGAATCAATAATCAAGGCTCTTAACGACCATCTTCCTGTAGGGATGGTGGCTCTAAAGATTTCGAATGCACCACCTAGGTGTAGGGTTAGGAAAGCCGAATTCCGTCAGTATATCTACCGACTAGAGGTGGTAGAAGATTGGCCAGAAGAATCCAGCATTGAAACCATCGATTCTGCATGCTCCCTCTTTGTTGGAACTCACGATTTCACGAACTTCTCTAGGCTAGACGATTCCGATCCAGTAAGAACCGTGGATAGTTGTATTCCATGGTGTACCGACGATGGAAGGGTCGTTGGCTTTGCCATAAAGGCCCGTTCATTCATTTGGAACCAAGTTAGGAGGATCGCCTCTGCAATCTCAGCGATCGCTTCAGGAAGGGCCGGTATCTTGGAGGTTGAAGCCGCACTAAATTATCCTGAAAAGGGGGTGGATCTAGGTCGAGCTCCATCGCAGGGACTTATCCTTTGGCAAATCGATCATCCAGACTTCAAGGGCGTCATTCCAGACGAAATCCCCAATGCAAGCTCTCTCTTGAAACGCCCCGGAGAACTTAGAGAATATCGGCGTTGGCTCGCAATGGCCGACTATCAGATGGGGGTTATTCTCGAGAGTGAGTGGCTGATCAGACTCAATTGAGCTCTATTTGCACCAAGTGCCCATCATCACAGGGCAGACACTCCCGAAGAAATGAACCTGAAATCACCTCGGCTGTACTGGAGTGCCTAGTCAAGTCCGGAATCAGGACAGCACAATCTATCCAATCCCTTCCGTTTACTGACACCTTGCCACTAAATGCAGTTGCCCCTCCGAACGACTTCCCATCCCTCTCGAAACCCGCAATCCTTCGCGCCTCTACAAACTCGGTGGAATCAACCTCATCTAGGCCAGCAATGACTCTAAGTTTGAAATAATTCTTAATGCTTTCATCTTTCATTTCTACATTGAGGGTCCCAGGCCAAGCGCTCATACCTAGGATAGTTTTGAACTGAGATTGGTAGTGTTTCTGTGACATAAAAATATGTGCGCGACCAAGTCCACTGGCCACTTCCCCACTCAATCTCATGGATGGGCCTAGGACAGTAGATTCATAATGTTCGGCATCAGCTATATTCTGATTACCATTCCCTGGGTGGCTATTTCCCAACCCATCGAATAGACAATCTCTACTTCCTTCGAATGCCGATCTAATACTGGATTTGTGTGATTGATGTGAATGAATAGAATCCTTGGGTCATCTTTCCTCCTTTTACCCAGTCTATCCAAAGTTTCGGAGATTGTAGGGTGGGGTATGAGTGAAAAATCCCTATCGCCTAGTTCGGAATCACTCCAGAATGTTCCGTCGATAAATGCTATGTCTACTTCCAATGCAGCCAGCCACTGCCTAACTCCCTCCTTGCCCTGATGTTCAAGCGTCTCCTCCCAGTCATCATGATCTGGTAGGAATAGTACATTCTTATCGGGGCCCTTGATAATTATGCAATGCGTGTCCGATTCCTCATCACGATGAGGTACGGGTGTGAAAACCAATTCGAACTTGCAATCTGGAGTTGGAGCTATGGGGTCAAGAGGCCTCGCTATTTTCCTTTCAAATGGCCCAGCCAAGCCTTTTCTTCCTATAACTTCCAGGGCAATCTCACTCCCAAAAAGTGGAATATTACTCAATCCCATGGCCTCCTTTCCAAATTGAGCTAATCCGTCTATGTGCCCCATATGGGTGTGTGTCAATGAAATAGAATCAGGAACTATTGGGGCACTCAGATCCAGGCTGTTTACCAATATTCCAAGTTGTTCGGGTAGTGACCTACTCGCCTCAATTAGATGAAAGCTGCCATCGCCCCCAATTATGGCACAAGAAACTGGCCACAATTTCTTTTCTGACTCACGAAGCGCCTCCATACATCTGGGACAATCGCACCCTGCTTGAGGGACCCCACCATCTTGTGCGATTCCTAGAATTACTAATTCCACGGACCCACCTTCCATTGATTCGGGATCGTTGTTTTCGCCATGAACTCTCCCCCGAAAATCCTTTCTTCCGATTAAGCCTTGTATGAAACCCTCTTCAGATTGACATGGCCGTTGATTTATCGTGGATGGCCGCTCGCAATGAAGAACTCAAATCAGATGGTTTGGCATGGGATCCACCAACACTGGAGTCCGCAAATAAGCCAAAATGCATGATTGATGGAAAAGAGATGATAATGCTCTCAGCAAATAATTACCTGAACCTCACCACGCATCCAAAGGTCATTGAGGCCTCCATTGAGGCAACAAGGAAGTATGGCGCCGGATCAGGTTCGGTTAGGGCTATTGCAGGAACGATGGATATCCACCTTGAGGCCGAAAGGCTTTGTGCCGAATTTAAAGAGGTGGAGTCTTCATTGATTTTCTCCGCGGGCTACACTGCCAATGTAGGGCTGATTCCAACATTAGTTCGCGGCCAAGGGGATCTGATAATTTCCGATGAGCTAAATCATGGCTCGATAATAGATGGGGTGAGGCTAACCAAAGCATCACGAGCAGTCTATCCGCACAATGATATGGCTGCCCTAGAGGAGATTCTAAGAAAAAATCAGGATGCAGAAAGAACGCTAGTAATTACTGATGGGGTTTTCAGCATGGATGGTGATATTGCACCTTTGGATGAAATCGCCGAGCTCTCGGATGAATATGGGGCCATGACCTTCGTAGATGATTGCCATGGGGAAGGTGTTCTCGGTGGAGGCAGAGGGATAGTCTCTCATTTTGGATTGCAGGGCAGGGTGACATTTGAGATTGGCTCATTTTCCAAAGCTCTGGGAGTCCAGGGTGGCATTGTCGCAGGGAGTGAGCTAGTCCGAACGCACGCTCTGAACCATAGCCGCTCTTGGCTACTTTCTGGAAGTCAGCCTCCTGGTGTAGCCGCTGCTCAGAAGGCAGCGATAGAAGTATTGATCGATGAACCAGAGCACGTTTCAAAACTCTGGGAGAACACAGATTACTTCCGGAGTGAACTGAGCTCAATGGGTTTTGATACAGGAGTAAGTGAAACTCCAATAATTCCTGTTATGTGCGACAGTAGTAAAGTAGCAAAGGAACTGTCTTCCTCATTGAGAAAAGAGGGAGTAATGGTCGGAGCAATCGTTTTTCCAATGGTCGCTAGGGACAAGGCAAGAATAAGGGCCCAGATGTCTTCCGGGCTCTCTAGGGAAGACCTAGACTCAGTGCTCTATTGCTTTGAGAAGTGCGGGAAGATGTCCGGATTAATTTGAGGTAAGAAATTGGACGAATCAGGAGAATTGGGAAACTGGCCCCTAACTAGTAATTTTCAGGTTTTGTGGGGGGATTTGGATGCATTCAATCATGTCAACCATACGGCATTTGTGAAATGGATAGAAACTGCCAGGGTGAATTATTTCAATGATTGCGGACTAATGGGGATGTTCGAAAGAGAGCATAAGGGGCCCATTCTGGCTTCTTTGTCTATTGACTACCGTGAACCAGTTTTCTTTCCCGACTCAATAATTATTCAGACTACAATCACAAGGATGGGGAATTCCTCTTTCGATATGGCATATCGAGTAAGTAGTGCTTCAAAGGACAGCAATATTGTCGCCGAAGCCACAGCAGTTGGGGTAATGTTCGACTATCGCAAACAACGGGCCACCCCAATTCCAGATTCAGTTAGATCGAGAATTATTGACATCGAGTCCAACAGACGATAAGGTACCCCCAACAACCTCTTCCATTTCGCTGTCAATAACCATTCTTTCCTCCGAATTTTCGGAATAAATAGTAATGGACATTCCATCAAAAGGCCCCCTTCCTTCTTGGATTCTGTTCAGAATTCTCCACCTTGGTGCATAAGAAAGCTGCATATATATCGGACCAGGGGAGATGAGGAGGGCCATTCCAATTACCCCAATGCCTGTTCCCAGCTCATAGAATGCCTTTAGTGCTAGAATTAGCAGGCCGAAGAATGGAATCGGGAATAGGTACCTCCTTCTATGCTCAAGCCTAATCGGCGGTCTTCTCACCATTGATGAAATAATTAATGACAAACCCCCTAACAAAGAGGTGACTGCCAAAATCTTCCATGATTGCAACTGCCAATCCGCAGGTTCACCGAACAACAAACTCATGGGCAGCAAAGCTATGCTGATCAAAATGCCATAGAAACCTCCAACAAATAATGGATTGACCATTTTCAAAGGATAACCGAGGAAAATACTACTCAAACCACCTCCTTCAAGCATTAGCCTGTGCTCAGGGTCCATCTTCGCTACCTCTTCCATCCAAGCACCCACGAACCAGCACCTCGTCCTAAATCCATGTAAATTCATACTATAAACATTCATCATTGCAAGATACTGATATTGTAAATGATGTGCCTTTCGTCAGAATTCCTAATCGGAGGGATTATGACTAAATCACTATCACAAAAATATCCGAGGATTGGTATGTCGGACGATGATACATTATTTTCAATAGGCAATTCCCACCTTGATACTGGTCTTCGAGGTATTCCTGTTGGCACTTGTTCGACATCTTATGTCGACCCCATGGAAGGGGTGCACTATGTCGGATATCCAGTCGGAGACCTAGCTAATTTAGAGGAAGAAGACGTAATTTACCTTCTATTCAATAAGAAATTACCCACAGAAGAGGAGTCTGCTGCCTTCAGAAAGGAATTAGCCCATAGGGGGGAGGAAATTCCCACGGGAGCCCTCAGGGTCCTGGAAACCTTGACCCCTGGTAGCGGCCACCCTATGGATTGGCTTTCCATCGGAATCATGGCCATGGGTGCAGCAGAGACAACAGGGGATACTCGGGTAGACTCGATGAACCTAATCGCCCGAATGCCCGAACTCATGGCTCGTATATTTCTCCTAAGGGGGGGAAAGGCGGAAAAACTACGCTCTCGGAATACAGGCCTTGGGTTGGTAGAGAACTTCGTCCATATGCTTGGTATCGATGGCGACGAGGCCGATCGAATGAACAGAGTTCTCCGTTTCTTCTTCATCCTCCATATGGATCATGGAGGGGGCAATCTGTCCACCTTCTCCGGAAAGGCCGTTGCTTCAGGCAAGGCATCAATTTACGCTTCCCTCTCAAGTGCGATGAATGCACTTTCGGGGCCCCTCCATGGTCGGGCAAATCAAGCATGTTTGGAATTCGTCCAGAGGATAGGAACCTCCGACCCAGTGGAGATTGAAAGGTTCGTAAGGTCTGAGCTTGAAGCCAAGAGGCCAATATATGGCTTCGGACACGGTGTACTGAGGAACGAAGATCCACGTGCTAGACTACTGATTGAGTTGGGGTCTGAAATCTGCCCAGAAGATGATTATTTCAAGGTGGTAAAATCACTAAGGGAGGTCGTGCCACCAATTCTCCAAGAACATCCGAAAATCAAGAATCCATTCCCTAATGTCGATCTGGCAAGTGGATGCTTATTGCACGCAATTGGCTTCAGGAAGCCGCATTACTACACTACTTTCTTCGGATGGGCAAGAGTTGCTGGAATCTGTGCCCAGATTCTGGACGAGAGAAATGCAAGAGATGGCAGAGGCGTCCCAATTTATCGTCCAAAGTTCATCGCTAAGAATCAACCTTTCAGGCGTTTGGAATAACATTAGCCGCTGTGAGTCTTTCCGGCCCCTCTGTGGCCGATGATTCTTGGAATTCCCCAGGGTATTCTGCTTCCTACTCCACGCGTCCATTTATCTTCAGACCCATCCCAACCCATCTTTCTTCCTTGATGAATTACGATTTCCCTCCTCCTGTTTTCATTAATCTCTTGCCATGTCGGTTCCGATAATTTCGCTTCAATTATCAAATCAGAACGTTCAGCTCCAGAGCTAGCTGCTATCCTACTGGCCCATTCTTCTCCAAGAGGCTGACTAGCTGGCCGAGTCCATCTGAAACTACCATCCGGCTTGTCAATGACTAAGGGGTTCATTTCATCGGTAACAAGGGAAATCCCCGATCCTAACAGCGCCCCTTCCAATTCCATCGGCGCAGGCCACACGAATACTCCCATTCCTCTCAAAGTTCTTAGCAGCCTATCTCTGCCTTTGCCACTTATCCCGACCGGGACTCTTGGATTGACCCACCTTGTCCATCCTGCAAGGTATTCGACAGCAACTCCCATGATTTCAGAATCATTCTTTCTCAGATAACGGGAAATTCCTTGTATCGAGCTTCTAGCAAAGTGAGGCATTGCAAAAGCCCGTTTTACCCTCCAATACCTCCCCCAAGATCTGATATGAGGCATCAGTCTAGTAACAGGGAAACGAAAATTTGACTCCCTTGCCGCGTTAAAAACTCTAGGTGAGAAGCTAGAGATCAGAGTAGATCCATCGGGTAGATCCAGATCCACCAAGTCATCTTCCAACTTCGACATTATTGAACAAAGGTATTCATCAACATTCTTTCCAGTTACTGGATGCGGAATCTTTAGCTCTATGTCCACCGTTTTTCCATCTGACTGCCAAGAATTGGTGAAATTTCTTTGTGACATCAACTCACGGAACGAAGAAACTCCCTTTTCTTTGAGATCGCCAGCATGGAGATTTTCTATGCACCTTCCTTTTATCGGTCCAGATCCATGAACAAACTCATCGTGGTATATTGCCAGATTTCCATCTTTGTCCATTCTGAGATCAAACTCAACCCCATCGGAGAAACTCATCCCATGCAAAAGGGCTTCAATTGAGTTCTCCCTCGGCTGCACCCACTCCTTCATCGATACTCCGAATAATCATTAGAACAAGAATGCAGAGGGTCGAGAGTTTCTTTTCGCCCCAATGCTCATACTCTTCACCATGAGTGGATGTTGCGATTGACATGGCGGGAAATGTAGAATTAGACCGGGCATCGGACCCAAAAGCAGTAACTGGATATGCACTTTACGATTGGGGAAAGTCAGCATTTGAAACAAGCGTGACCGTTGCCATTCTCCCATTGTGGTACGCTTATCTTTTCCTAGAGGCCAACGGACTCACCACATCGGTTTTCGGAAAGCTAGTGACCTCAGACGCTATTTGGGCGTATTCTGTGTCTGGAGCGGCATTAATGGTGGCGGTAATCAGCCCATCCTTGGGGGTCATCGCTGATCGTCGTGCGATTAAGATGTGGTGGCTTCGAGTTTTGACCTATGTCGGGACAGGGGGAACTTTTCTTATTGGATTCGCCCTATTTTTCGATGGCTATGAGTGGCTTTGGATTTTGGTAATGTTCGTTATCGCTAATGTGGGGCTCAATGGTGCCGGAGTATTCTACAATGCCCTACTCCCCCACCTCGGAAAGGATGATGAGATGGACAATATTTCCAACAGGGCGTTCGCTTATGGATACCTCGGAGGTGGTTTGCTACTGGTCATCCACTTCGCTATGGTGATTATGCTAACCGGCGACTGGGTAGTCCCGTTCTGCATTTCATCTGCTGGCATATGGTGGTACGGTTTCGCACTTTTCACATTCAAGTGGGTACCTGAACCCCCCATAGAGAATGAGATGGAGGCAATGGGAATCATCGACTCTACGAAACTCGCTCTTTCCGAAATAAAGAAGACTCTGGGAGAGACACAAAAGTTTCGAACCCTATTCATCTATATGGTTGCCTACTTTTTCTTTATTGACGGAATCAATACTGTTACCGCATTGGGCGGTGTTTATGGTCCCGTAGTTCTAGGGCTAACTTCGCTTCAACTGATGACCACCATTCTTGCCGTTCAATTCGTTGCATGGCCAAGCGCCCTGTTTTTCACAATACTATCCAATGGCGGCCGTGTTGGCTTCCGAAACTTCACATTATTTACAATCAAGGAAGGAATTGGAACAAAGAAAGCACTATCTGTGGCTTTGGCAGGATGGGTTTTCCTATGCTTCGCAGCAGTCTCCTTCTCTCCCCTGGTTTTGGACAACCACGAAGAACATGACATATTGTACGAGTGGGACGAAGACTCCAATTCATACTCAGTCTACATCAATTACGATACTTTTGGAATCGCACAGAAACTAGACTACTCCGAGGGCGAATTCGATGAGCAGTCCTGGGCAGCCACCTATGAATCAGTATTGCCCGTAGAGTTTGAATCAAAGACGGGGACTTACAATTGGGCATACGGAGAATCTGCCGAAGAACCAGAGCTCTTTACCGTCAACGATTCGATGCTGAACCCTCTGTTTCAATCAATCGATGAAACCAGGTTCAGTGTCAGCGTTTCAGGAGGGTCTTTGGAACAAACTATTGTTGGGATCGACCACCCTACTAACCTAGGGGACGGTCCTTTGGACGACTATGCAATTTGGGTGCGCGACAATGTTTGGGCCAAGTTGGGCCTTGATGTGGGACTCCAATTCCTTCTACTAGGCTGTATGATGGGATTGGTTCTAGGTGGATCCCAAGGACTCGCTAGAAGTCTGTTCGGACAGATGGTTCCGGAGACAAGAAGCGCAGAATTTTTCGGATTCTTCGGATTCTTCGGCAAGGTCGCTGCGTTGTTAGGCCCGCTTCTGTACGGTACAATGACTATCATTTTCGATAGCAGGGTAGGGGTTCTCAGTGTGGCTATGCTAATCCTCATTGGAGCTTTGATGATGAATTGGGTAGATGTCGAAAAGGGAAGGGCCGATGCACGTGCCGAGGACGCAAAGAATAGAGGGATATCACTGGAAGCAGAAGAGTGATCAATTCGCCCTTATTTCCTCTAAGGCCTCAATTACCGCTGCTTGTGTGATTCTACCGCCCCTTTCTCGAAGCAGGGATGCAACAATGTCAACTTCTTCCCCCTCAGCACCCGCTGTAACCGCCATGTTCCTTACGTGCAGCTTCATGTGCCCAGCTTGTATTCCAACTGTGGCCAGCGCCCTAAGTGCTCCCAGATTCTGAGCCAGCCCAGCAGCCGCCATGACTTTTGCTAGCTCATCTGCGCTCTCAACCCCCAAAAGTGCAACATTCGCCTGTGCTGCAGGATGTACCCTAACCGCGCCACCGACCAGGCCAACTGCCATTGGCAGCTCTATTGAACCAACCAAATTCCCAAAATCATCCTTAGTCCACCTAGTCAGAGACCCATATTTCCTCTCATGCGATGCATAGCTATGGGCGCCTGATTCGATCGCACGCCAGTCCTGACCACATGCTATTGCTACTGCAGAAATTGCATTCATTATACCTTTGTTGTGTGTTGTAGCTCTAAATGGGTCGGCCTCAGCAAAGTGATAAGCTTGAATTACGCCATCAATCACCTCTGAACCTCTTGCTGCATCATTTCCCTTGTCTGACATTTCCTCTGGAGAGAAAACCGCGCTGACTCTAGCCAGTCTATGGACTGCTAGATTGCTGATGATCCTAAGTATTACCGTACCACCTGAAATCGCTTCGATTTTCGGCGCAATTGTCTCTGCCATGGTGTTGACCGCATTTGCACCCATCGCATCTCTACAATCAACTAGGATGTGAACAATCACCATTTCTCCTGACTCTGTCTCTATCACCCTGGCTTCCAATTCCTTGCACCCCCCGCCAAATTTGACCAATATAGGGTCTACATCATTGCATCTGTTGACCAAGTCTTCTTTTGATGCTATGATTGCCTCTTTAGCGGACAAAGCGTCTTCGCAATCAACAATTTGAATCTGACCAATCATCACCGGGTCGTCATTGTCGGATTTGAAACCCCCATTTCCGAGGCATCTTTTGGCCATATTACTAGCTGCGGCAACTACGCTCGGCTCTTCAACGACAAAAGGAATTGCGTAATCCAAGCCATCGATTACGAAGTTTGTAGCAACCCCGATCGGGAGCGAGTAGGTCCCAATAACGTTCTCTATCATGCGATCAGCTGACTCTTCGTCTAATTCGCCAAAATCCGACCAAGCCTTTACTTGATCAGAATTTAGCCCAGCAAGGTCAGCAAGCAATGATCTTCTCTCTTCTACCGTCAGTTTGTAAAATCCCTCGATACGACTATTCTCAATTGGCATACTACTCTTTGCGTAACCCGTAGCAAGGGGCTTCTAACCTTTTTCAACCATATCCGAGTCTAGAAACCCGTTAATTTTGCCATTAACGCTTCGTTAACGCTTCATAAATGCGTTAATTATGCGTTAGAACAAACTTCCGTCAAACAATGGACTAAACTGAGATTTTTCTACAAATATGCCCGGAATCTGGAAAAAACACGTTAATTGACCATCTTGCATGCGTGAATATGCGTGAACATTAAGAATCCATCACGTCGCTGAACAGCCATGGTGGTTTCAACCGGATCGCAGTTAGGACTGCCTCCCCTCCGAGGAAATCCATTTGACCTCAGACCCATCGAAAGAATCCGAGCCAATGAGTTAGTTGGAAGGGAAAATATTCTGATGGCATGGAGGGAGCATATCCACTCGCAATCACCCAGGATGATTTTATTGGTCGGCCAAAGTGGCTCTGGAAAAACATCCTTGATCAATGCAATTTCATCGCAAACAAGCAATTATTTCGTGGGCCAATATTGGCACAACGACGACCCAATGAGGAGAGTGCTGAGTGAGATATCGGTGCATTTCGGGGGGCATGAATCCCCCATTACAATGAATCGAACCATCGAACAGACAATCGAAACATTGGACGCGAAAACAGGTCCACTACCTCTGATCGCATTTGACTACCCCCCTACTACCGATGTCACCAATTTCTTGTCACTGATAATACCCATAATGAAACGATTCCGAGCATTTGTTGTGGTTTCCCTAATCGACTCAAAACTCCCCTCACTAGAAGAGACTATCAAAGGGCAATTCGATAGTATCGTTGAATTGGGGCCCCTTAGTAAACCTCAACTTCAGATGCTTTCCGATTCCAGGTTACTCAGGTCAGCGAGGGAAAAATGGAGAATCGCCCCAAATGTCCTCGACTCTTTGCATTCAATAACAGGGGGAAATCCTGGGGATGTTATTTCCACATTAAGGGATTTAGTCGATGAGGAAAGAGGCTTGGGTTCTGATGGTGCACTTGAAAGGCTGCTTGCATGGAGTAAAACAAGAAAACAAGAACCACTCAATACTAACCCAATAAGCGCTTCAGATCAATTCGTGACCCAGAAAATCGACGAAGTCCCCATCGGAATTGAAAATGACCCTCCAGGGAGCCATGAGGGATGGGAAGAACCAGCTGACCCCGTGGAGCATGAGGGATGGGAAGAACCAGCTGACCCCGTGGAGCATGAGGGGTGGGAAGAACCAGCTGACCCCGTGGAGCATGAGGGGTGGGAAGAACCAGGATTCATGGGGGATGAAAAAACAGAACTAAAACCCTTCAACATACCCTCTTCAGTAAATCAGAAAACAACCATTGAATCAAACCAAGGACAAGCCAATTTGGAGGAAAAAGAAGATCAGAAAGCAAAATCTGGGGAAAAAATAACCGATATGCTCAACGAAAAAGGAAAAAATATGAGTCACCTCACTAAAATGCCATACACGCCACCAAAAATGCAAGAAAGCGGCTTCCTAGGACTTCGAGGACGTTCAAAAATCACTTCAGATAGCATGCCAACTGGCCCATTCGATGAAGAAATTGAGCCCAATAACAACACACCGCCAATATTCCAGAAGAATATTTCCACGGCCACTAGTAATCTTGCCAAGAATTACGAGCAAAACATCGAAAGATTGTCAAAGTCCGATGAAACCAAGGTTTTCTCTTCTGAGGGAGAATTATGGACAGTGGAATCAGAAATGGAAACAACCCTCATGGCAGGTGGGGGAATTGATCAATTGAATCCCAATATAATTCTCCCAGATAATGAAACCATCCAGGAAAAATATGAAGAGAAGATTGATTTTTTCACCGAACCCCCGCCAACTCCTCTCCAAATTAGCCCTAAATGGGAATCCGAGGGGAGTGTAGACCACAACCACCTAAACTCATTGAGCGAAGCAGAGAGCCTTATTGTCTCCATTTCAAAGGACAGGGAGGTTTCCCCATCAGACCCCGAGATACAAGCACGTTTGGAAGTAGGTAGGCCCAGACTATCTCAAATATTCAACTCACTCCGCAGATCCGGAATACTTTCCGTTCGTAAAAGGGGGCGATCCAGACTTTTCAAACTGAGTGAACAGGCCTCTGATCTAATTTAATGGGTGATTAAATGCATGAATCTATTTCGATTGAAAAATTAGAGAAATACTTTCAATTGTCGTCGGAAGCAAGATCCAAAGCCACTCCATCTCCAAAAAATATGGATGAACAGGAGAAACTTGCTGACATACTTCTGATGTTCGACTCATATTTCTCAGACGCCCGGCATTTCGCCGAATCGGGTGATTTGGTAAGCGCCTTTGGCGCAATAAACTATGCACATGCTTGGATCGATGCAGCTGTGAGAATTGGATTGATGGATGGACATGGCGATGATAGATTGTTTACCTTGCCAAAATAAAGAATAGGAGTAAGGAGAAATAGCTACCTTTCGACCAAACGCAAACGCTTACCAGATGTCACTTCTATGTAGGAACCAC